>Ga0302135_10000279_pt1 | contig 31566 bp, 26 predicted proteins | sample CBN3_surface_MG_FD_203119 | JGI IMG/M metagenome (GOLD analysis project Ga0302135, IMG submission 203119) | Marine microbial communities from Western Arctic Ocean, Canada - CBN3_32.1 | ecosystem: Environmental > Aquatic > Marine > Oceanic | place: Canada: Western Arctic Ocean | collected...
CGGGGTCATCGTCTGTGTCACGAACGGGATCGCGACCAGCGCATGGGCAAGTGGCACCAAGAGTTGGGTCCCTCGCAGGTCGATTGGCCAGTCGAGGGCTACGAGGAATCCGAGGCCGATAGTCACAGCGGAGGTACCAAGGGGAAGCATCAGAACCGTGTCGAAGGTTTTCGCCGCGGGTCCAGAACCTGCGATGGTCCAGGACGCGATGCTTCCGATGAACACGGCGATCAGGGTTGCTGCAAGAGCGTAGGAGAGCGATGTCAGCACGGCTGCTCCACCAGTGATTCCTAACGCATCCCCACTGAGCAGCGTAGCGAACGATTGCAACCCCCAGCCTTCGGAGGTGCGAACAGAGCTCACCAGCAGCGAGAGCATTGGGACAATTAGACCAACCGAAACCACAGACAACCACAGGCTGGCCCAGCGGCTTGGGCTGCGTTGGCCGTAGGAGATGTCTCCGATTGATCCGAACTTACGCCCAGTCCTCGAGTTCCAACTGAGTAGCACCGCTACCCCGATCAGTTGCAGGAGGGCGAGGACGGATGCCGTCTTTAGGTCGAGAGTTTGTGTTGCGTTCCTCCAGATCTCGACCTCGAGGGTGCGGTAGCGCAGCCCTCCAAGAATGAGGACGGTGCCGAAGGCGGTGAACGTGAGGAGAAAGACGAGCGATCCTGCTGCGGTGAGGGAAGGGAGCAACCGGGGCAGCGTTACGCTCAAGAACTGCCGGAAACGACCGGCACCAAGACTTCCGGCTGCTTCCTCGAGGTCCGAACTGAGCTGGAGCCATCGAGTTCCTACCACTCGAACAACGAGCGGCACGTTGTAGAACACGTGGGCGATAAGAATGGCGGGCACACTTCTACGTAGGTCGATGTTGAATGGACCCGCGGGGCCAAGCAGGTGTAAGAACGCTACACCAACCACCACTGTGGGCAGAGCGAAGGGGATGATGCTGAGCGACATGAACCATCGAGCAGAGCGGGGCGCAGATCTGGTTACCGCCCAGGCTGTAGGTATGCCAATGAGCAGCGTCAGCGCTGTGGATGCCGCAGCTTGCCAGAGGGTGAACCAGGCCGCAGAAGTCACGGTGGGTGATGTCAGGCTGTCAATGACCGTTCGTCCGGTCTCCCAGTTGAGGCCAATCCAAACGATTCGCACCATTGGGTAGACGAACAGGTAGCTAACGAACAGCAGGGGGAGGACGGCGAGTAGGCGACCAGGCTGCTTCGGGGCTAAGGCAGGACGATGTCTGTCCACTCTGCAATCCATCTGTCGCGATGTTCCTCAATGTCCTCAGGGTCCATAGTGAGTGGATCCGTCGGCATCTGCGTGTACTGAATGAAGAGATCCGGAAGGGCGGCTTCCGTGTTGGCCGGGAAGACGAACATTGAGAGCGGGATGTCTTCTTGGACCGTGGTAGAGAGCAGGAAGTCGATCAGAGCCTCCGCGGCCCGCGACGCCTTGAGGATGCCGGCATACTCGACCTGTCGGAAACACCCTGAGGCCATCGAGGCTGTGGGCGCTTCTGCGAGTTCCCCGTAGAATACCTCTGCTGGCGGGGATGAAGCGTATGACACGACGATAGATCGGTCACCGCCTCCACCCACCGTGAACTCACCCCAATAGGCCTCCTCCCAACCCGATACAGCGAGGACGTCGTTGGCCACCAGCGAGCGCCAGTAGTCCTGCCAACCTCCTTCTCCGAACTCGGCGATGGTGGCGAGGAGGAATGCGAGTCCCGGAGACGACGTTGCTGGGTTCTCGACTACCAGTTGTCCACGGAACTCTGGGTTAGCGAGATCCTGGAGCGAGGTGGGTGGCGTGTCTCCCAGCAGTTGTTTGTCGTAGTTGATGCACACGTCCCCGACATCGATGGGGGTGACGGCAGAGGAGAACTCGAGTTCGTCGGGAACCGTGGAAAGCAGCGGGCTCTGATACTCGACGAAGATGCCGGCGTTGACGGCTCGTGTGAGAAAGGTGGTGTCGACCCCAAACATGACATCGCCGACAGGGTTGTCCTTCGTCAGGATCGCCTGATTAACCATGGCTCCGGCATCGCCGTTGTTGAGCACGGTGACGGTGATTCCGGTGTCGGCTGCGAAGGCCTCGAGCACTCCGTCGGAAAGGGTGAAGGAGTCGTGGGTGATCAGGATCAGCTCCGTAGGCTCAGCCTCCGAGGTGGAACACGCGCTGAGAATGAGCAGGGTCGTGAAGGCTGCTGCCAAGAATCTCACCGGTCGCAATTTGGCTCCTCAACCGACGCAAGGGAGCGGTCTTCGACCGTGCCACATCTCCCTACGCCAGCATGATCTGGTTCAGGTTGTACGGGTCAGAAGGCTGATCGGCCCTAATCTCAGCTCCCGCTCGGAGCACCCCGGATGGCGCTCCAAGTATAGGCCGGTGGTCAGGTTCGGAGAGTTTGCGCTTCCTTACCCGTTTAGCGGAAGGTGGGCCCGAGGGCTCGAATGGGGCAGCCCGAGAGAACCACCAATCTCGAAATGGAAAAGGCTGTGGGTTAGGGGAGCGAATGCTGACGCGGACGCGGGTCTTGGAGGAGGCTTGCCCTTGGTTGCTTGTTAGCCTTGTGTCCGACGAGCGCGAGCTACTGACGGAGGCGAAGACGTGAAGCTAGGGCTGATGGCGGGCTATTGGACTTCCGGGCCTCCTCACGGTGCACTTGAAGCGATATTGGAGGGTGACCGTTTGGGGTTCGACTCCGTATGGACTGCCGAGGCGTACGGGTCCGATGCTCTGTCGCCGCTTGCGTGGTGGGGCTCGCAGACCAGCCAGATTGGTTTGGGTACGGCGATCATGCAGATGAGTGCGAGAACCCCAGCTGCGACGGCCATGGCGGCGATGACGATGGATCACTTATCCGGTGGGCGCTTCCGGCTTGGGCTCGGCGTATCAGGTCCGCAGGTGGTAGAAGGTTGGTATGGGCAGCCGTTCCCTAAGCCGCTTGAACGGACGCGGGAGTACGTTTCGATCATGCGGGATATCTTTGCTCGTGAAGCTCCGGTGACGCACACAGGCGCCCAGTATCAGATGCCCTATCAGGGTGGTACTGGCCTCGGGAAGCCTCTCAAGTCCACCGTGCATCCCTTTCGGGAGGATCTACCTATCTATCTCGGGGCTGAGGGACCGAAGAACGTTGCGTTGGCCGCAGAAATCTGTGACGGCTGGTTGCCGATCTTCTTTGCTCCCAAGGACAACGGGTTCTACAAGAACGCCCTCGAGGAAGGGTTTGCTCGCTCGGGCGCCCGCCAGACGATGGCCACGTTCGACACGGCAGCTTCCATTCCCTTTATCCCAAACCCAGATCTGGAACAAGCAGCGGACATGGTCCGTCCGATGTTGGCTCTGTACATAGGTGGGATGGGAGCCAAGGGACGCAACTTCCACTTCGACGTGTTCATTCGGATGGGATACGAGGAAGCCTGCGCGAAGATTCAAGAGTTGTACCTGTCAGGCGACAAGATGGGAGCCGCAGCTGCAGTACCGCTTGAAATGGTGGATGAGATGGCGCTCATCGGCGAACCGGCGAGGATCAAGGATCAGGTAGCCCGCTTGGACGAATCTGTCATCAAGACGATTCTTATCTCGGGACCTCCCGCGCTCATGCAGGTAGCCGCCGACATAATTCTCGGCTGATGACCGCGAACCCACTTCGTCGGATCGCCCCAGAAGCGCTATTCGTCGCGAGCGGGGTGTCGCAGTACGCAGGTGCTGTGGTTGCCGTTGCAGCGTTCTCCAGCCTCGCCCCACAAGGGGTTGCCTGGTGGCGGGTGTTCGGAGCTGGCTTGCTGTTGGCCGTGATGCGACGATCCTGGAGGAGGCAGTGGACGCGCCCCGCTCTTTTGTTGACCGCTGCCTTCGGAACGGTTCTTGCCTTCATGAACCTGACCTTCTACTTGGCGATTGATCGCCTACCTCTTGGCAACGCCGTAGCCATAGAGTTCCTGGGGCCCATCACCGTGGTCGCTCTTACGGCGAGATCGAGAAGGAACTGGTTAGGCCTGCTGGTCGCGGCTGGGGGAGTGATCGTCTTGGCCGATGTGGAGCTGTCGGCCAGTCCGCTCGGCGTCTTGTTTGCTCTTCTGGCAGGAGGCTTCTGGGCTCTCTACATCGTTCTGGGAGATCGCGTGGCAAATAAGGGAGCGGCGTTGGACGGGCTAGGCGTTGGCATGCTGTTTGGGGCGATCGCTATTCTGCCGTTTGCCGGAGCCTCGGCCTACAGAGGTTTCGCCGTGCCTGCGGCAATTGGCCTTGGGCTGGCTGCAGGTGTCCTGTCGAACATGATCCCGTACAGCTTGGATCAGCTGATCATGCAACGGATTCCAAGAGGGAGATACGCCCTGTTACTTGCGCTGCTTCCGGCGGTTGCCACGATCATCGGCATGATCGCGTTAGCTCAGCGCCCTGCTTTCGCTGAGCTAGTGGGCATATCCTTTGTAGTGGTCGGGATATTGATCTCGAAGCGGCCAGCAGGCACTTAGCGAGTCAGCAGGTAGTCGATCGAGAGCTCGGTACCAGGGAAGGTTTCGATAACTTCGGCCGGCAGTGAAGAGTTGGGGATTAGGAAGGCTGTGACGGCTACCGCCTTCTTGTTGGCATTAATGTTGCTTCCTTCCCCGGGGTTGAACTCTTTGCAGCTACCAGCATTGCAACCGCCGTATAGGGTCTGGAGGAACACAGGACTGAAGACGGTGAAGATGTAGTCCTGAGAGCCACCTGACGCGAAGTCCACGTTGATGCCCGGAACGAAGGCCCATCTAGGCGATTCGATCAGGTCATAGACACCAGAAATACCGCCCGAATCCTCGAAGAAGCGCAGGCTACCTACGTCGCCTGAACTTAGGCATGCGGCCATGCCGTCATGTGGGTTCGGGAGGGTCGCGGCAATGGTGGCTTCGGCGCAAAAACCCGAGCCATCTGAAATGAATTCCCAGAGCGGTTTGTCGTCGAGCAGCTGACCCATGGTGTTGATCTTCGTCCATGGACCGCGCTGGAGTCGTGCCATAGGGCTGGATGAGTCGACGAAACCTTCGTGGAACTTGGAAGCGACATTCCCTGTCTGCGCTTTGCTCCTGTCAGGCCGGGCGTTGACGTTTGGGCAGAAATCATTCTCGTGGACGCTGCTGGGGTTTGTTGACCCGGTCTCTAAGAAGTGGTCGATGCCACTCGCGATATTGGCGATTAGGTCACCCGAATTGCAGGAGACTGGGTCCGTGTAGTTTTTGAAGTCGAGGAAGCCGAAGTTACCTTCGTCAGGGCCGTCGCAGGGAGGCGCTGGAAGGGGACCGGATCCCGTCTTGACGCATATTTCAGATCCGCCGGCGGATGGGGGCAGTCCGAACGGCAAAACTGCGCCGGACTGGCCATTGCCGGTGGTCACCTCGGCAAATGCTGAAGTTGCGATGGTGTTGATACCAATCACCCCTGCGAAATTGGTATCGACGTCCCTGTTGGGGACTCTGACTCGGATCTCGGTTAGACCGGCGGTAAAGGAGACACATGCCGTCCCAGGCGCTGAGACGGTGAACCGAGCAGGCTTTGAGGTATCGGCGCAGCCGTCCCAGTCGGCGGAAGTGGTGCCAAAATTGGTCAGAGATAGCCGGCGTACTTCCGCTTCGGCAGCGATAACGGCTGCGTCTGGAGCTAACCGGAGGGTCATTTGAGCGCCTGAGAGAGCGCTGACATCTGCCGTGTTCTGTGCCGATCGGCGTTCGACCAGCACGCTCGATATGTCGACCGCCCAGGCGGTGAAACGGGACGGTAGCTACGATCACTGGGCGCGGTCTAGCTGCGGAATAGGCACGCGACGTGGACAACACTGCCCGTAGTCCAATCAGCATAAGCTGCCACTCCTGCAGCTTCATCGAGAGGAACCCCACAGTCTGAGCCTTCGGCATCCACATGGAATACAACCCCGGCGAAGGTCGTCAAGATGCCGGCGTTGAAGTCAACCGAGGTGACATCGCCCACTAAGGCAAGGTTCCCAGAATAGAATCGCTCAGTACGGAGGATCTGGAACCATTCCACCTCACCGGATTCTCTCGTTTGTCCCATCACAACGCACGGCTGCCCCAGTCTCGCCAACCTTCGAACTTTGGCACATCTGCAAGGGCCGCCGTTGGCTCACCCGTAATTCCCGCCACTGAGGATTCGTGGATGAGTACTAGGCAGAAATTTCCTCCTCGGGTGCCCTGTGGAACGTCAAGGATTCGACCGTCGGTCAGGGGTCAGGGGTCAGGGTTTGGGGCCGACGGGCGTGTCGACGTCTAGACCGCCCCTACTTAGCCCTGCAGGAGTCATTGACCAACCTGCACCAAAGGTGACCTCAACAACCTCGCCTATGAAGTCGACAGTTCGCGAGGTAGGCGGTGCAGAGGTAGGCGGTCCGGAGGAGGAAGGTTCAGGAGCAGGAGTGATCGACGATGCGGTCGGTGAAGATGTACAGGCGCCTACAGCTACGGTCAGTGAGAACAACCAAAGAAATATCGTCCAGGGATGAGGGCGCGTCTTACGAATCATGCCTGCCAACCTAATCTCTTAGGCTTGGCTCTGGCTATCAGGACACCTAGTGGTAGGGGTCCTTACCGCAGGGCAGGAACCTTCACTCGGTGGCTAGCCGGAGCTCCCGGCCTGCCCGAGCACGCTCAGGAACAGATCCGGATAGCTGGGATGAGCTAGACGGAGCGACGCGAGTTCTCCGGCGAAAAACCAGCCAAGTTCATCGTGCTTCTCAGGAGCTGCGTTGGCCACATGGCCATGACATCGGTGATCACCAGGGAAGCACCCCTCCTGCCACCCCGCTCGTCATTCACATGGACCAGCCTTCGCGGAGGCCGCTGCACCTTAAGGAAGGAAACCGTCCGAAACCTTCTGGGAATCGTAATCCGGCGACAGGCAGGTTGGCCCGGGCCGACTGATGTCGATCGGTACGGTGAGCTTCCTAATGACGATATCACGGTCCGACCATGCTCACGACCTGCTGCTTGGTGACCTTGCCCATGGCGTTGCGTGGGAGAGCCTCAACCAAGACGAAATCCTTCGGTACCTTATGGGGAGCGAGTCGCTGTTTGCACCAATCCTTGAGGATTCCCGGCTCAACCAAAGAATCCGCGGTTGGGACAATTGCCGCCACCACCCGCTGACCCCACGACGGGTCAGGCACTCCCACGACGGCACACTCTCGGACGGACGGATGCGCCGTAAGTACATTCTCAATCTCGAGAGCGGATATTTTTTCCCCTCCACTCTTGAGGATATCGACCGAACTCCGACCGAGAATGCGATACCGGTCTCCGTGCTGCTCAGCGATATCACCTGTCTTGAACCATCCGTCGACCGTGAATGACCTCTTGGTTTCGTCAAGGTGATTCCAATACTCACGAAACACTGTGTCCCCTCTTACCTGGATTTCCATCGGGTCACCTTCGTCGGCGAGTACGTCGTCCTCGGGGGCCAGTCGGACTTCAACCCCGGGGAGCGGTGAACCGACAAATCCTGGCCGTCGTTCGCCATGAAGGGGGTTGGATAGCGCCATCCCGATCTCGGTCATTCCGTACCGCTCAAGGAGCGTGTGACCGCTGATTTCTAGCCAGCGTTCGAGGACTGGTACGGGCAGGGCGGCAGACCCCGAGACCATGAGACGCAGGTCCTGGCACCGCTGTGAAAGTTCTGCGCGACGGTCGGGCTCGTTCCCCTCCCACTCCTCGATCAATCGGTGATATATCGTGGGGACGGCCATAAAGACCGACACGCGACCAGACTCGATAGTGTCCCAAATCAAGCCCGCGTCAAACCGTGGAAACATCTCGCACGAAGCACCCGACCAGAGAGCGCAGCTGACAATGTTGAGAATACCGTGAAGGTGATGAAGCGGGAGCGTGAGAATCGTGTGATCATCGGCGGTCCATTCCCAAGCCTCCACGAGGGAACGAATCTGGGCGTAGATGTTGCGGTGCGTCGTGACAACGCCTTTTGGTTGCCCCGTCGTCCCGCTCGTGTAGAGCATCATTGCTGGGCGATCTTCAGCTATTTCGGGAAGGGTCTGCGTGTCGACGTCTAGATCGTCCAGTCTAAGCAGTTGTAGACCTCGAGCCTGCGCTAGTGGCCGAATCACATCCTCGAATTTAGCGTCGACTATGACGGAGGTCGGCCGGGAGTTATCGAGAACACGGGCCAGCTCCTCCGATGGAAAGGTTAAGCAGAGTGGCGTCGCGATTCCGCCGGCTCGCCATATTCCCCACTGCGTTCGCAGATAGCCGAACGACGGTTCGACCATGAACGCCACTCTGGCTCCGTTGAGGTCGTTGGCTCCGTTGAGGAGAGCTGACGCCGCTCGGCCAGATGCCGCGAGGAGGTCGGAATATGTATGACGGCCGCCATTGTCCACGATCGCTAATCGCTCACCATGGGCGGCGGCTCGGTCGAACAGCTCTAGCCCCATGAACGCTTCTCGTGTTTAGATGTCTGGTTCGTCAGTCGAACCTGCCGGTGTCTCACTCTGAGCTCGCTCCCCATGGAATACGCGGCGATTTGGTTGAGCCAGCACCTCATGCGAATCGGATCACATCTCGTGGCGTCTCGTTCGCGGCAACGCCACATCCAAGGGGGGTATCGACCTCGTTTTTCATGGAACTGCCGAGCTGCTGATTTGATCGTCTCAGCGAGCTCTTCGTCCGCATCCCAAGACTCCAGAAAGTCGCGGGATGGAACAAGGACCTCTGCCGCTATTCGGTTGCATATAGATTCATGGCTGGTGCCACCGAATACTTCACCGGAACTAAGGATGTCAGAGATCCCAGATTCTCCGAGCCAGATATGACCAAGTTCATGTATAAGTGTGAAGATTTGTGCAACCTTCACGTCTGTACCGTTGATGAATACGAAAAGAGCAAACTGATCACTCAAACTGAAACCCCGAAACTCGTCGACATCGGGTACCCGGCGTGTATTGGTTCCTACTATTCCGCTGCGTAAGACGTTTATTCCGGCAGACTCACTCCTCCTTACAAGGAATCTCAGGAAGGTCTCAACATTGCGCGGCCTATCGTTCGGTTCAGGCAGTTCAAGAGCGTCCGAAATTGACCGTGCGACCAATTGGGGAGCCGTAGAGGCTGTCACGCTCCCAACGAACTCAACCGGATCTGCACCTATTGCCTGGAGGTACTCACTTAGCCATGTCTGCTTCCTGAGGGTTGAGAGAATCACATCTCTCAAATCCACGCTAATAGTTCCAACTATGTCGCCGTTCCGAGTTCTGAAGTCTGGAATGGGTAGCGATTCAGGAGGGGGTTGCTGTAGAAAAAGGAAACCGAAGGGGACACGTGTCCTGCTAGCAATTAATTTTGATTGACGAAAGCTTGGTTGCTTCTCACCCGCCAACCATGCACTGACTACTGCCTCGCTGGTCCCAGCTGCTTTCGCCGGCTCACCATTCGATACTTCTGCACGTTCGAGTGCCCATTCGATGATGTTTGGCAGGACGATTGCGGCACCCCGACTAGGCATGCAAGACCTCAGGGGTTGCTGGTTCCTTGAACAAGATTTGGTTCATGAGGCCATTCTCTCACGAATGCCGACGCTTGTCGCGCTCAAGGCGCTTCGCTAACTCGATCACAGCCAAGGCGAGTTTCTTCGGCTCTGCTCATTTCAGGCTCGCCTTGATCCGGCAGCTAGGTCGTGTGGCAGGCCCGTCGAACTCCTCAAAGAAGAACAACAACGCATCACGACAGAAGAAGCACAAGCACAGCGGATCCTTGACTCGTGCACCCTACGATTCGACGAGATCGAACGAAACCTCGACCAAGCACTCAACCTCGTAGGCAACTGCCTAGAAGCCTACAAACAGGCATCCGACGAGCTCAGACGCACCTACAACCAAGCATTCTTCGAAAAGATCTGGATCGGAGAAGACGGAGTAGAAGGAGTCGACCTCAAACTCCCATTCGCACACCTACTCGCACACGACCTCACAGAACGACTCGAACACGAAGCAAACGCTCTAACTGACCTGTCACTGTCGACGTACAGACGGAAGAAACCGGAAGATCACACCCAGCGGCCCTCAGGTGCGATGAAATGGGAAAACAAAAACCATGACCTTCTACTTGTTGGCCATGGTTCAAACATGTCATGTCTGGTGGGCCCCGTGGGACTTGAACCCACAACCAACGGATTAAAAGTCCGCTGCTCTGCCAATTGAGCTAGGGGCCCGGTTGGGAGTGAAACGGTACCAGATGGGCAGACCAAGTCCGCTTCGTCAGAGGCGGCGAACCGCTAGATCCAAGGGTCTCCGACGCCTGCAGCGACGAGTGTGCGCTTCGGTAGATCGAAGATGCTCATCTCGTTTGCGATCTCCTTGCCGAAGAATTTCTCAGCAGCGCTGATCTCGCTTTCCGAACGCTCAACGGCAGCGAGGAACTCTGGGTGAACGTACCGCAGGCGTGCTCCGGAGAGTTCCATCGTGGGTGAGGAGAGTAACTTGACTGGGATGAAGGGTCGGCGGCCGAACCATAGGAGCAGTCCAGCGAAGACGAAAGAGCCGATGACGGCGATGTCGAGACCCGCCGCCATGGATGGCAGCGCCTGTCCGACCGCCATGAGGAAGGCTCCTATGAGGGAGAGGGAGGCGCCGAGAATCTGTTTCCGGTGCTGGGTACGGACCAAGCTGTCGTGGACAGGGAACCGGACCGGGATCTTCCTTCCGACCATCATTTGGATAAGCATTCCGAACGGTCCCAGAAGAATGAGTGGAGCGGTCCATCGAGGTATCCAGAGAAGATTTACCGTCGTCCAAATATCAGTGGGCTTTCCTGTTGCCACACAGACCGCGGGGAGGTTTGCCTCTCCGAACGATGAAATTGGGAGCGAGATCTTTCGCCAAGCTGTCACAGGTACCTTCCTAGGTATCTACACCATCGGCAAGACACAGCGCGCCTTTAGCGGTCTGAGCCGCTAAAGACCCGCCAGCGAATGCGAATACCGACCAAGAGCTCGGTCCAGGTTCCTTAGTGAAACTCTGGGTAAGTGAGGGTGCCGTGCTCGTGGTGGTCGAGGCCTTCGATTTCTTCCTCTTCGGTCACTCGCAGGCCCCGGTAGGTCTTGATCCCCCCAGAAAACTATAAGCGAGAGTGTCAGCACCCAGGCCGTGATGGCAACGAGTCCCACTGCCTGAATGCCAAGAAGTCGGAGCCCACCGCCGTGGAAGAGATCTCCATCCATCGAGAAGAGACCCACTGCCAGTACTCCCCAGATACCGGCAACGCCGTCCACCGACCCTGTTCACCTCTCGAGATTGGTGGCTCTCTCGGGCTGCCCCATCCGCCCTGCGGGCACCTTCCCCGTAAACAGGGGAGGAAGCGCAATACCCTATGTCTTGGCGCTATTGCGCGCTTGCGCCCACGATTTCGGGGGAGCAGGCCTACGAACGTCTAGCCGGCGGTCCAAAGTCCTGTCCGCTCTCCCAACCCTGGGTTCAGCGTTTCGGACGCGGGTAACCTCACGCAATGATCAGTTTCGGGTACTCGGGGATGCCACCGGATGATGTGACCGATGAGGCCTTTCTCGATGGGCTGGTCACCGACGGGTTCCAAGCATTTGAGTTGGCGTTCGTGAAGGACTTTCCGTGGAAGAAGGGTCGTTGTCGTTCCTTTGGTGAGGCGGCGGCCGAGCGGGGGATAGCGCTCACCGTGCATGCCCCGTACTTCGCGATGCTTACGCTGGATGATGAGGACAGAGCCAAGCGAGTCATCGCTGCCCTGGAGCATTCCATGAAGCTGTGTGCAACGCTGGGGGGCACCACGGTGGTCGCACATCCCGGTAATCAGCGCGATCGCGACCCAGATGAAGTGATGGCGGTGGTGCGAGGGGCGCTCGACTATCTCGAACCGAAAGTCCGAGAACTTGGGGTGACGCTGTCGCTTGAGACTGCTGGCAAGAGAGCGCAGTTTGGACGACTCGGCGATCTGACCGCTCTTTCCAACGAGTATTCGTGGGTGCGAACTGTTATCGATTGGGCGCACGTTCACGCCATGTCAAACGGGGGACTTAAGGACAAGGAATCGTTCTCTGCTGTGCTGGGCTTTGCGAGGGAGTCTCTTCCCAGCTGGCAGTTGGATCAGCTGCATTGCCACTTCTCTGATGTGCTCTATGGCGACTCCGGAGAAATCAAGCACATCCCCTACAGAGAGGGTTCGCTGAGGGTGGGCCCGCTCGTTGAGGCGGCCGTCGAGGCGGGGCAGGATCTCACTTTGATCTCTGAGATGAGGGAGCGTTCCTCCCACTTGGCCGTGCTGAGGGAGATCAACGCGACACTCCACGCTGTGGGTAACGACGATGTGAGAGAAGGCCGGGCTCTGGCGACTCTTGCCGAGCTGCCCGGTGAGGTGCGGGTTGTTCAAGAGCAAGGAAGCTATCGGCCGTTAGGCATCACGCGTCCACTGCGTCTGTCGAACATTGACAAGCCCTTCTTCGATGGCGGAGAGACCAAGGGTGATCTCATCCAGTACTACTCGTCCATCGCTCCGTTGCTGCTCCCGCACCTTGTGGGTCGTCCCATCGTCATGGCTCGGTATCCCGATGGGTGGGAGGGGGAATGGTTCTACGAGAAACAGGCGCCGGGACATCAGCCTGACTGGCTGGAACTGGCTCCTGTACATTCAGCGCACCGCGGTGAACCCATAGAGTTCATTACCGCGCAGCATCGGGAGTCGCTGATGTGGCTGGCCAATATGGGCTGTATCGAAATCCATCCCTGGTTGAGTCGTTTAGGGTCGATCGAGGCACCAGATTCCGCAATATTCGACCTTGATCCTTCAGAGGGATGCACTTGGCAACAGGTGGTCGACGTCGCCAAACTGGTGAAATTGGTACTGGACCAGTTCGGTCTTGTCTCCTATCCCAAGCTTTCCGGAGCAACCGGCATACACATCTATGTGCCATTGGACCCGGTGCATTCGTACCGCCGTGTTAGGGCCTTTGTCGAGGCAGTGGGGAGGCTACTGGTCCAGGCGAACCCCGAGGAACTGACCATGGAGTGGGATATCTCCAAACGAGGTCCCAAGATCTTCATCGATCACAATCAGAACGTTGGCGGAAAGACCATCGCCTCTGTCTATTCCGTGCGCCCATACTCAGGGGCACCGGTATCGACCCCAATCCTCTGGGACGAGGTAGATGTTGTAGTCCCTCAGGACTTCACAATCCGAACAATATGGGGAAGGCTGGCAAGATATGGTGATTTGTTTGCTCCGGTGTTACGGGGAGGGCAGACAATCGATGCGGCCGAAGCAGCGCTGGGGCTAGATTCGAGCGATACTGAGGAAGAGGCCAAGTGACGGAACTGACAACGAGAAGGGCAAACGACGATGACCTCTTCGACGCCGTTGCCCTCGCAGCTTCCAGCCAGGCCCAGAGAGCCACCCATGCCGGGTTCTTCCCGTCTGACGTTGGAGAGATTCGAGCTTCACTGAGCGCTTCGCCAGCTTGGCCGGATCAAGCGTGGGTCGCCGAGAAGAGCGGCAAGGTGGTGGCTTGGGTTATGGGCGAACTGGATGGGCCCCGTGTTGACTGGAGAGGTCCGTTTGCTGGAGAGACCAGCTGGGAGGAGCATGCGGGGCCAGTCTTGGCCGCGGCTCGCTACGCTTCGACTGCAACCACAGAACTCATTCACGCCGACAACCGCAACTACCACCTGACCCGGTTGAGCGAAGAGCTGGGCTTCACAGGATTGACTGGCGTGGTCGAGATCGGTTTGGCAAACCCACTCAAGGACAGCATCGTGATGGTCCATCCCATGAGTGATGACTTCCGAGAGTTCGTCTCGATGTTCCACGAGGAAACGTTTCCAGATTCACAGACTGTGGGGTCCACAATCGTGGATGCCACCGGAGCGGACACCACCATGGTGGTACGGCACTTTGGGGAGCCTGTGGGTTACATCAATACCACCAGAGAATCGGACGCGGTGGGGCGGATCAACTTCTTGGGGGTGATAGAGGACCTGCGTCGAAGGCGCCTTGGTGGGGAGATGGTGCGAGCAGCCGTGGCTGCGCTCGTCGCAGACGGGGTATCGAAGGTCAGGGTCTTCGTGGGCGATGACAACACAGCTGCTAGAGAGTTATTCCAGTCACTTGGGTTCACCGAACAGCGGCTGGTGATCCCCTTTAGGCGGTAGGGCAGAACGGCGAGAAGGGGGCTGGCTGAGCCAACCCCCTTCTCGGTTTAGTTTGTTTGGTTGGTCTAGCCAAAGACTTCGGTGAAGTACCTCAGAATCAGCAAGAGTGACAACACGTACATCACAGGATGGACGTCCTTTGCCTTGCCGCTCGCAGCCGAGATGAGCGTATGGGAAATGAGTCCCAAGCTGATCCCAGCCGTGATCGAGTAGGTGAAAGGCATTCCGACGATCGCAAGGAACGCAGGAATCGAGTAGCGATACTCGCTCCAATCCACCTTCACAGCACCGGACATCATCATCGCGCCGATGATGATCAACGCAGGTGCTGTAGCAACGCCAGGTACAACCGCGGACAGCGGAGCCAAGAACATCGACAGTATGAACAGTACGCCTGTCGTTACTGAGGCTAAGCCGGTGCGAGCACCGTCTTCGATCCCAGCTGCTGACTCGATGTAGGTGGTCGTCGAGGAGGTACCCAACAGGGCACCAACCGCAGTTGCTGCTCCATCAGCGCTGAACGCTGCCCGAGGTGCCTCGATGTTTCCTTCAGCATCCATCCGCCCCGACTTGTCGGCGAGGCCAATGAAGGTTCCCGCTGTGTCGAAGAAATCGACAAAGAGGAACGTGAAGACAACACCAAGGATGCCGTATTCAATCGCCCCAACAATGTCAAGCGCTCCAATGAGATCGCTCGGCCAGGAGAATCCAACGATGCCGTTGAACCCCGGGAAAGCGGTTGCCCCAAAGTACACCTCTGCGCTAGTGGCAATCGCAAGAACGGTGGTAGCGACAATCCCGATGAGGATCGCCCCCTTCATCTTGCGAATCAGCATGACACCAGTGACGATGAGACCAAACATCGCCAAGAGAACAGTGGACGAAGTCCAGTCCCCCTGTGTCACCAGGGTTGCTGGGGAGTCCCCAATCAGGCCGGCTCCTTGGAACCCGATGATTGCGAGGAACAGCCCAATACCCGCTGTGATGGCGTGCTTGAGATACTTGGGGATTGCGTCCAAGATGTATTTGCGTAGCCCCGTCAACGAGATGACAAGGAAGAGGATGCCTGAGAGGAAGACTGCGCCAAGCGCTGTTTCCCATGCCATTCCACTTCCAAGTACCACGCTGAACGTGAAGTAGGCGTTGAGGCCCATTCCCGGTGCCAGCGCGAACGGTAGCTTTGCCCACAGACCCATGAGAAGCGTTCCGAACGCAGCCGCTAGAGCTGTGACGGTTACAAGCTGAGCTTGATCCACGTCGATTGCGTTGGAGAGTATCGCGGGGTTCACGAAGATGATGTAGGCCATTGCCAACCACGTCGTAAGTCCCGCTCGGATCTCGGTGCTTACCGATGATCCACTCGCTGTGATGCCGAAGTACTTGTCGAGGGCGCCGCTAGCTTCCGCCTTTAGCTCCTCAACCTCTTCGCCCATCTTTCCTTTAAGTTCATCTGAACTCATTTCTCACCTCCGTAGTATCGGACTCCCATTGGTGATTGATAGTTACACAATGGGAGTCCAGATGGGCGCAAAATCGCCTTTCTTGTTTGGTGGGTGCAGCCATCCATGAAGCGCGACTCGCGGTGATATCAGTCCTGACCCGACTCAAGGGCTAGGAACCGCCATGGGAGTTCGGTCGCCTTGCTGATTCCGATCCGAGGGGTCGATAGGTACGGGACGAAGCCTTCGGCCAAAGGGGGAAGCAGGCGAACTGGGCCCGAGAGCGTTGAGGTGTCGTTGTGGGCGAGCGTGACACCGAGAGCTTGGGTGAGTCGGCCGGGTCCACTGGTGAGTGAGTCAGACCTTCCTCGTCGCCTCTGCATCTCTTCGATGCCCTTAAGGGGAGTCCCGCCTCTCAGGAGTACTGCGTGAGGGGTTTCCTCGAGGCCAACAATCACGTTCATGAGATAGTGCATGCCGTAGTTCAGGTACACGTAGAGCGTCCCGGGCGGACCGTACATGGGCTTGTTGCGCATCGTCGGTCCCCTGTGGGAATGGCTGGCGGCATCTGCGGCCGACGCGTAGGCCTCTACTTCTTCGATCACTACCTCGGTGAGGACGCCGTCCATCTGAGTGGCTAACCGCCAGCCGAGTAGGAGCGGAGCTACATCAGCTGGATGCCCTTGCAGGAATTCTCGGGTGTTCGCGTTTGGCATACCCAAGAAGATACCCGTCGTAGTATCAGCCCATGCAATTTTCGCCTCAATCACCTATGCGAATTCTCGTTGTGTGCACGGGTAACCGCTGCCGATCGCAGATGGCCCACGGCTGGCTGCGGCATCTTGGTGGCGACGGTGTAGCAGTAGCTTCCGCGGGGACGGAACCCAAGGGAGTGCATCCTTTGGCGGTCTCCGTGATGAGCGAGGTGGGGATTGATATCTCGGGGTATTCCTCGGATCATGTTTCGGAGTACCTCGCTAGTGACTTTGATGCGGTGGTTACTGTCTGCGACGATGCCCGGGAAGCTTGTTCGATCTTGCCCGGACCGAAGCGAACGATCCACCGATCCTTCGAGGATCCGGACTATCCCGAGATGGATCCTGAAGAGCTGCGAGATGTGTTCCGTAGGATCAGGGATGAGATTGGTGTGTGGAGCGAGGGCTTCGTCGCTGGACTAGCGCTTGCTCCCGATTTCGGGGGAGCCGGTCTCGAGCTAGCTACAGTTACCAATCTCGAGACTGGTGGTTCTCTCGGGCTGCCCCATCCGAGCCCTTCGGGCCCACCTTCCCCGTAAACGGGTAAGGAAGCTCGAGAATCTACATCTTGGGGCTATTACGCGGACCCAATGCGAAACCGAATGCCAACCCCCAACCCAGGGTTCAGCTTTTCGGGGCGGCTTACTCTGGGGCTTGGGTTGTTCTAGCTCTAGTCGGGCTTTCTCTGAGCTAGCCTTCTCTGATGGCTCCTTCGATCAAGTTTGGGTTGGGCCTTGGTTCTCGGCCCCCGCTTTCACAGACTCGCAACGCGCTTCGCTTCGCTCGGCTCTTCGGGTTTGACTCTGCGTGGGTCATTGACCACTTCCTCGGACTCTTCCCAGCAGCGATCTGGGATAAGGAGTTCACCTGGTTGGCGGACGGGTCCCCTCATGACTATCTCGAATTCCAGACGCTGCTGGGCCACATCGCAGGCTCCGCGGGGAAGGTCCAGTTAGGCGTGGGCGTGACGGAGGCGATTCGGAGGCATCCAGTCTTGCTCGCTCAGGCGTTCATGACGCTGTCGCACATGACCAAGGTCCCGCCGATCCTTGGCATTGGTTCGGGCGAGCGGGAGAATACCGATCCCTACGGTTTGAACTTTGAAAGGCCGGTAGCGCGACTCGAAGAAGCACTCCACATCATCCGCATCTGCTTCGACTCAAGCGGCCCGTTTGAGTTCAGAGGCGAGTTTTGGAACATGCCGGACGCGATCATGGATCTAGAGCCGAAGCCCGGGAACGAGCCAAAGGTTTGGGTGGCTGCTCACGGTCCGAGAATGCTTCGGCTCACTGGGACGTACGCAGACGGGTGGTACCCGGCGTTTGTTGCGGGACCAGGTGATTACGGTGCCAAGTTGAAGGTCATACGAGACGCCGCCGCGAAAGTAGGGAGAGATTCCGAGATAATCGAACCCGGGATGCAGGCCTACGTCGTGGCAGGGAAGACTGAGGCTCATGTGCAGGCTTTGCTTGATCACAGGGCGGTGAAATTTTTAGGACTGTTGGCTCCAGCGGGAATGTGGGCCACGATGGGACTGGCTCATCCTCTTGGCGATGAGTTCGCAGGGATGAGCGACTTCGTTCCCCAACGATACGAACGAGAGTTCCTTCTCGACGCGATCGATCAGGTTCCCTCCGAGCTCCTCAGGCAGAACGTGTTTGCCGGAACGCCCGATCAGATTGAAGCCCAGTTTCAGGACTTCAGAGACGCGGGCTTGAGACATGTTATGGCCGTCGCCTTAGGTGGCCTAGCTTCTAAGAAGGACGGCCTCTACAACATGCGGACCATCCTGCGACTCAAACGCCGATTCGCCTAGTCGCGTTCGTGCTGCCAAACGCCGAATGGCTAACTCGAGACTGGTGATCCTCTGGGGTTTCCCCATTCGAGCGCCTTCGGCGCCCACCTTCCCCGACCGCTTCGCTGACGGGTAAGGAAGCGCACAAGATCGCCCCAGTGTCAGTGTGGATCCGCAACTATGCTCAACAGAATGATGGCGCACGGCGGTGGTTGGTATGCCCGACTGCAACATGATGAGGATGCGGAGAAACCCAAAGTAGACAGAGCTCTGCTGAGCAGGGTCTTTGCGTACGCAAAACCACACAGAATTCGGTTGTTTGGGGTGCTCATCACCATCATCATTATTTCCTGGTTCACGGTGGTTCCGCCGCTCTTGACGCAGCGATTCATTGACGACGCCATCCCCAACAAGGACCTGCAGCTCCTGACTTGGCTGGGGTTGGGGATGGTGGCTGTTCCTATTGTCTCCGCCGCGGTTGGTGGACTGCAGCGTTGGCTCACGGCCACGGTGGGCGAGGGGATCATTTTCTCCCTTCGGGTTGCCGCGTTCAATCACTTGCAGGCAATGTCGCTCAGGTTCTTCACCTCTACTCGCACTGGCGAGCTCATCAGCCGGCTCAATCAAGATGTAGTGGGCGCCCAGTCCGCCGTTACCGGCACAATGGTGACCATTGTTTCCAACGTAATCAGCGTGGTGATCATTCTCGTTGTGATGATCGGTACTGATTGGAAGCTCACGTTGTTGGCGGTAGCAGCGCTCCCGCTATTCGTCGCGCCGGCTCGCAAGGTCGCAAAGCTTCTACGCAAGATCACCCAAGAGTCCATGGGCCACGATGCTGAGATGTCGTCGATCCTTCAAGAGACGTTCAATGTGTCGGGTGCGCTCCTCGTCAAGCTCTTCAACAGGTCGCAGCATGAGGGTGAGCGGTACGCGACTGAGGCTGAAGCCGTGAGGAAGCTGGGTATTAGGCGAGCTCTTGTCGGAAGGTGGTTCTTTGCCGCGTTGGGCCTTGTAAGTGCAGTAGGTTCCGCAGCGGTCTTTTGGGTTGGCGGGCGCATGGTGATTAGTGGTGACATCACTCTGGGAGAAGTCGTCATGTTCTCGGCCTTGGCTCGGCAACTGTACGCCCCGCTCTCTGCACTTAGTAACGCAAGGGTGGAGTTCGCCACTTCTCTCGTCAGTTTCGAACGCGTCTTCGAAGTCCTCGATATGCAGCATGACATTGTTGAAGCTCCTGACGCTGTGGACGATGAGATCCAGGGAAGCATTGAGTTTGATCATGTTTGGTTTAAATATGAGAAAGAGCAACCGGCTGGGTTAGGTACCGTCAACCGGTTCCGGATGTGGGCGCGGGGAGTGCCGGCTGACGAAGAAGGTCTCGTTCAGACAGCGTCGGCGAGAGAGTGGGCTATCCAGGATCTTTCCTTCACCGCCGAACCGGGCCAGGTCATCGCGCTGGTTGGCCCCTCAGGCGCGGGGAAGACCACCATCAGCTACCTAGTGCCAAGACTGTATGACATTGACCGGGGTGCTTTGCTGATAGACGGGATTCCTATCGCTCGACACACGTCGCGCTCTCTCGCCGAAGGTGTTGGAGTGGTCACGCAGGAATCGTATCTGTTCCATGACACCATTGGAGCGAACCTTCGCTACGCGAAGCCGGATGCCACTCTCGCCGAGCTGGAGAAGGCTTGTCGCGCCGCCAACATCCATGAGTTCGTCGACAAGCTGCCAGACAAATACGACACCAAGGTCGGGGAGCGGGGGTACCGACTCTCCGGTGGAGAGAAGCAACGACTGGCTATTGCTCGAGTGATCCTGAAGGATCCGAAGATCCTTATCATGGATGAAGCAACGTCACACCTAGATTCGCGGTCCGAATCACTTATCCAGGGTGCCCTCGAACAAGTGATGGAGGGTCGTACTTCGTTGGTGATTGCCCACCGACTCTCGACCGTTGTGGCTGCCGACAAGATCTTGGTCATCGATGACGGAGAATTGGTCGAGCAGGGCACTCACAAGGAGTTGGTTGCGGCCGCTGGTTTGTACTCCCGGTTGTACGAAACTCAGTTCGAAGGGGCTCCTTCGACTCTGTCGTGATCGGTCGAGGCTCGGTCTCAAACTGCGTCGAGAGCGGAGAGAACCCATGCCAAACCATCGATGGGATCCTCCACTGCAAGGCGGCAGGACCAACCGATGTCGTCGTTGAGGTCCGACCAAAGAAACCACTTGAGGCCCTCTGCTGATTCGAAGAGATCGTTCGAGGCGATTGGCCAGTCGTTACCCGCTGCGGCGATTTGTGCCAGCGCCCACCAAGCTTTCGACCGTCCGGTTGCGCCGCCGGTTCGAACTCCGTGCGCTCCTCCGCTTGCAGCGAGCCACATCATCCACTCCATTGCGACAGGCAGGGTCACTTCCGCGATTCGAACTGATGGCGCTCCGAGCGTGGCGATGGCATCAAGCCCAGAGCCCTCGACGCACACCACCTCCACGCGGCCATTCGAACGCTCAAGCCACTCCTGACCAAGATCAGCAAGAGCAATAGAGGCCTCTTCGTCGATAAGCGGTTTGTGATCCCCTGTTGGTACCGCCTTCATCGGTGGCAAGTCGGGGGGATCAAAGGTCCCTCCGCTTGGTTTGTAGCTCGCTAACGGTGTCCGACCTTCCCAAGCACCGAGCGATAAGGGAAGCCCAAGGATCTCGGTGTCGATGTAAGCGGCGGAGAGGTCTTCTCCACGTAGCACCCGCTCTTGAGCGACCACCGATCGCTCTGGTGTGTCAGCAAGATGAGGAGCCAACTCCTCCCAAGTGAGTCGGGAGGCGACAACTTCGGTGAGCGGGCCTGGGAGCATGTGGCCGCGCGGTTGGGTGACGATTGATCCGGCGATGTCAGCGGGGGCCTCAAGAGCCAGCCGGAAGTTGCAGTAGTGGGCGACGCCCCACAGTTGCTTGCCGCGTTCAACGGCGAGCGTGCAACGGTCTCGAAGATTGAGAAGGCGGTCCCACTCGCGGGCACCTGCAATGCCATCTGCCAGTCGGACAAGGTTGTCCAGGTCACCGATCTCTACGGCTTCAGCGAGAACAGGGTCTTCCAGCAGCATGTGCTTACTGTAACTCGATCGACCGGTATCCTTGCCCTGTGAGATTCTTGCGGGGCGTGCTCGGAGCGGTTGGGCTGGCGGTTACCGGTATAGTCATCGCCGGATTGGTCTGGACAGCGTCGGGGCCTTCATTGGGACGTGCAGCCGACCTCGCCATGAATGCGCACTCAGCGATCGAGATTCAGAGCGAGCCTTGGCTGAGCTTCGAGCCAGAAGGGGCAACCACCGGGATAATCTTGTATCCGGCTGCGAGAGTACCGGCAGCCGCGTACGCTCCGTTGGCTCGCCAGCTCGCCGAACGAGGACTCCTAGTAGTGGTTGTCGACCCACCATTTCGTGCGCCGCTCCTTGCGAGCAACGCTCCTGACGGGATCATTTCGGATTTCCCTGAGATTGAGTCCTGGGCTGTAGGAGGGCACGGGTTCGGAGGCATGATGGCCGCCTCGTATCTTGACAGGCGGCCAGAGGTGGACGGGCTCGTCTTGATGGGGACTGTCACTCCCACGTTCGTTGATCTCAGCAATAGGGACGTCGTGGCGGTATCGGTTGTTGGTTCGCGTGACGGATTCGTCTCAGTTGTGGGCATCGAGGAGTCAACGGCGCGGATGCCAAGCACCTTCACTATCGCCCACATCGATGGAGCCAACCACGCCCAGTTCGGTGACTTCGGAGAACTGGCTCGCGATGGAACGGCTGATATCCCTGCTGCCCAGCAACGCAATCGCGCAGCCGATCTCATCGCCGAGGCTCTAGAGCTTTTAGGAGCCTCTGGCTAACGACCTGCCATCTCAAGGACGGCTATCGTCGGATCGCTAAGACTGCCGATGTAGAGCTTCCCGTGGGAGGCTCGAACGCCCGTTGTTACGGCCACCTTGCCCGAAGTGTCCTGCAGGTTATGGACCACGTTGCCCTCAAGATCGAAACCCAGCACGAATCCGTGCCGTGAAGGTGACGGCTGCATAGAAGCCGGCAGCTTCATCACGATCGACTTGAGACGCGGTTTGGATTGCAGCATGTCGAGTTGGGCGTCTCTGGGGCGTGGGAACGCGCACCAGACGACTCCGTCATCCTGAGACAGGTTGTCCGGGAACCCTGGGAGATTGGTGAGCCAAACATCGTTGGTGGCTGCCTTTGGTCCCGAGAGCCAGTGACGGTGGATGTTGAAGCGACCTGTTTCGGCCACTAGTACGAAGGACTCGTCGGGTGACAGCGCAACACCGTTCGCAAAGCAGAGGTCACTGATCAGCTCCTCAATGTCACCGTTTGGATGCAGTACCAACAGGCGACCTGTCGACGTCATTTCGAGGAGATCCTCGGTAAAGTGATCGAGTTCCCATCTCTGTGACGATTCCGTAAAGAAGATCCTTCCGTCCCTCGCTATCGAGGCATTGTTCGTGAGGAGGAGTTTGGTGCCGTCTACTTTGGCGAGGACTTCCTCGATGGTGCCGGTGTCGGCGACGTGAAGCATTCCCGCGTATGCATCGCAAACAAGGACTCCACCAGCAGGATGAATTCCAACTCCGAGCGGTCGCCCGCCAGTGTTTCCCAATATTTGGTGAGAGGATCCGTCAGGTCTGAACTTCAGGATGTTCCCGTTCTCAAGTCCGGTGTAGACGAATCCTTCGTCGTCGACCGCCACGTCTTCTGGACCCTTGCCAGAGGGCCAGAGTTCAGCCGCGGCGAGATCCTTGTTAATAGCGAAGACTCCTTCAAGCTTGGGATGTTTGGGGGGCCTCCACCCCACCGGTGAGAACTTGGTCACTTACTCTTCCAGATCTGAACGGATCTCCTCAACGGCCTCAGCGTCGTCGATCTCCTGCTCCGCGGCTTCCATGGCATCTCCGATCTCCACTTCGATCGTCGTAGCCGTGTCGCCGCCCGTTCGCCGGGCGCCCTTGAACGCATCCCGAATCTCCATGGCGGCAGCGGTGAAGGTGTCGCCAAGCGCGTCGAGAAGGCCTGTTCCGGCTCTACGGGCTGTTTCCTTTACCTCATCGTCCTTAACAGCCTCGCCGACTGCACCGAAGAGTCGATCGAGTCCTTGGCCCAGGGTCGTGAGCGCATCCTTTACTTCTGATGCTGTGTCGCTTTCGGCTTCGTCGCCCGTGTAGTGCTTCTTGAATGACTCCCCGAGCTGTGAGAAGTCATCGCCTACCGACTTCCAGGAATCGGTTGCGTTGTCCTTCCAATCTGACATGTGGTTCCTCCTGTGAATGTCTCGACCGTAGTTTCGCAGCTTTATGTTGAGGATGTTTCTTGATACATACCTAAGACGTTCCCGCTTGGATCTTGGAAGTGCAAACGATGGCCGCCGGGGAATGCATAAGGCTCCGACACGATGGCTCCACCTGCGTCAAGGATGCGCGCGCGAACCGCTTCGAGGTCATCGGTAGAAAAGAGAACGAACGGGCCGAAAGAGTTCTAAGAGCCGAGCGGCTGCACGCGCGCTGTGGTCGCCAACCCGTTGAGTCCTACCTCAGGTGAGTTACCTTCGGTTGCCGCGTAGGTTGGCCCGCAGTCGATCCAATCCCACTCGAAGACGGCGCTGTAGAATTTCTTGGTCTCGGACAATCGACGAGCCGGAAGTTCGATGTTGTCGATAACAGTCAAGTCGCCCTCCAGGGTGGGTGAAAGGGGGCGTTTGAGCGGTGGGGGCGTTAGACGTCGGTTGGTGCGGCTCCGGCTGGGTCGGTCGGGCCGGCTTTTACCGCAGGCGAGAACGGGATCTCGGCTGTGGGTTCATCGGCGCCGGCGTTCAGTCTTTCGATGATCCTCGACCTTGACGCTTCGGTTCCGAAGGCTGTGACGACATCACCCGGGCGGAGGATGGTGTCACCTTGAGGGACGATCACTGAAACACCCCTCGACACGCTGACCAGGGTTGAGCTCTCTGGCCACACGTTCTCGCGTAGCATTTTTCCTGCCGCGAATGAGCCCTTGGGGATGCTGAAGTCGAAGTAATGCGTGGTGCCCGATTGGGTGCGATGCTTGAGGTTGGTCCGATGCGTGCCCTCGTCGGTGGTGGCGCCGAGAGCCTGGTGGTAGGCCGTGATAGCGTCTTCTCGACGGAACATGCCGATGCACTCAGTTGGGTTGTATTCGGAAACCACGGGTAGACGGCCGATACCTAGGGAGGCCATCTTTTCGAGGGCATCTGACACGTGGGTGCCTGGTGTCACGGTAATCGGATTGGCGGTCATGGCACCCTTGATGAAAAGTCGCTTATCGCTGGAGCGCATCACGTCGGTTGCGGTAATGACGCCGCATAAGGCACCTTTGGCGTTAACCACAGCGAAGCCGTGGGATCGTGATGAGTCCATGCGTTCTTGGACCGAGAGAAGCGTATCGTTTTGGTGGACCAGTGGTGGGCGGCCCATGACCTCACCGACGTCGACCGTGTCGAGGAGGTCGATCTCACCCTTGCGGTGAATGTTCACACCGCGATCCTTGAGTTCCAGCATGTAGGTGCCGTCCGGCTGGAATCGTTCTGTGATGAAGGTTGCTATCGCTGCCGTAAGCATGAGAGGAAGAATGAGGCCGTAGTCTCGGGCTCCTGTGAGCTCGAAGACAATCAGCATGGCAGTTAGGGGAGCCCGGGCCACAGCGGCGAACATGGTGGCCATCCCAACCAAGGCGAAGGCTCCCGGTTGCAGGGCTGAAGCCGACCAATAGGGCCCCACCAGTTGTGCGAAAGCCGCTCCAAGTGATGCGCCGACGAACAACGTGGGCATGAAGAGTCCACCTGATCCCCCCGAATCGTGAGTGAGGGCGGAGGCAACAAGCTTCAAGAGTGCAATGGCGAGGATGGCCCACCACACCAGGCTGGACTGGGTGAGTCGGAGGAGGCTAGAGACGAAGGCTTCCCCGGAACCCAAGATACGGGAGGTAGCTCCAGCAGCCGGCAAGCGCAGTTCCACAAGGGCGAGTCCGGCGATAGCGAAACCGAAGACGACAGGCCGCTTCCAACCGCTGTCTTGCATGGTGTGTGAGGTTCGGTGGTAGGTGCGGATGAACACGACTGCAACGATGCTGGCGAGGATGGCGAGGCCGGCGTACAAGAGCAGTTCCTTGGGACTTCCGAGTTCGTAGACGCTGGCGCTGAGGGTGTCCTCAGATCCAATGAGAGTCGTAATTGTCACGGCGGCGACTACCGACGCGATGACCACCGCTGACATATGGCGGACAGCAAAGCTCACGAGGATTACCTCGAGGGCGAAGAGCATCCCAGCGATAGGGGCGTTGAAGGAAGCACCAATCGCGGCCCCGGCTCCTGCCGCGACCAAGCTCCGAACCTTGTCTTCACCTAGGCCAAGATGGCGGGATAGCGAGGAACCGATGGTCCCGCCGATCTGAACCATCGGGCCCTCTCGCCCTGCAGACCCGCCGAAGCCGAGGGTAAGGATGGTGGTCGCCATCTTGTAGAAGATGGAAGGGGTGGCGAGATACCCATTGCGGACAACAAGCGCCTGAACCGTTTCGGGGACGCCACCACCAGCGGCCTGTGGAGAGAACCGTTGCGCAATCCACCAAGCAGCAAGAAGTCCGAGAGGAACAAGGAGGGGTACTAGGTAGGTGACACCGGGGCCGATGACTCCCGAAAGCCGGTGAAGCCCCTCTGTGAGCCAGTGAATGGTGGTCGATAGGAAGGCAGCGGCCAGACCGACGAGCGCTCCCACCACCCCGGCAATAGTTAGAAACCATACCGCTTCCTGGTTTGATTCAGAGGCTGGGCGCCTGACCCTGTTAAAGATTCTCTGCAGCGTTGCCAACATGTCGGAAAGAATGTTAGGCCTCCCACGGATCGCTCCGGTTGTCTACCCTTCGCTCATGAAACTACACCTACTTGACGCCACCTATGAGCTCTTTCGAGCCCACTTCGGCTATCCGTCTCGGGAGGACAAGGACGGTGCTCCAATTCACGCGGTCGCTGGCTTGATAGAGAGCACTCTGGGTCTGCTTCGTCAGGACGACGTCACCCATGTTGGCGCCGCCTTTGACTCGGTGATTCGATCGTTTCGAAACGATCTGTTCGATGGGTACAAGACCGGTGAGGGGATCGAGCCGGAGTTGATGGCGCAGTTCCCGATAGCGGAGCGGGCGCTCGAAGCGATAGGGTTGAAAGTGTGGCGCATGCAGGAGTTCGAGGCAGATGATGCTTTGGCTGCAGCGGCGATGAAGTTCTGTGACAACGTCGATCAGGTGGTGATCATGACCCCGGACAAGGATCTTGCCCAGTGCGTCGTCGGCGACCGGATCATTATGTACAACAGGCGTGAAAGGGCCGAGCGCAATGAGCAAGGCGTGTGGGAGAAGTGGGGCGTGGGGCCAGAGTCGATTCCGGACTATCTGGCTCTCGTAGGAGACACCGCTGACGGCATCCCCGGAATCGCCGCTTGGGGCGCCAAGTCTTCCTCGATTGTGTTGGGTCGATATGGTCGTCTTGAGCAGATCCCCAAGGATGAAGGCGATTGGGACGTCAAGGTACGCGGGGCGTCGAGGTTGGGAGAGAATCTAAGAAACGACTTCGATGACGCTTTGTTGTATCGCCATCTGGCGACGCTGCGTCGCGACGCCCCCACGTCAGACCATATCGGCGAGCTGGAGTGGAAGGGCGTCCACAGGCAGGCGTTCCTAGCCCTGTGCGACGAGTTGGGCCTGGCTGACTTCAAGGAGAAACCTCATCAGTGGAGTGACGAGCTGCCGGTCTAAAGGCTTTGGTTAGGCTTAACGGGGAAGGCTGAAGGTGACGATGCCTCCGGGTCCCTCGCCGAGTTGAATGTGTCCGTTGTGAGCTTTGACGACTGACTGAGCGATCGCCAAGCCCAGGCCGAACCCTTCGCTGTGGCGGCTCTCGTCACCGGTTACGAATCTGTCGAAGGCAGTGGTTCGTAGCTGCTCGGCAAAACCGGGGCCGTCATCGCTCACTGTTACTTCGATCTTGTCTTGGTCGCCAGCCATAGAGATGGCCACTGTTGTTTCGGCGTGGCGAACGGCGTTATCAAGCAGGTTCCGAATCAAGCGGCCCAGCGCGGTGTCGTCCCCTCGAACAGTTCCGTCGCCTGAGGCTTGGCTGGTGATGGTAATGGAAGACCGCTTGCTGAGTGGTCCGAATGCTTCGACAGCTTCGTCGATCAACTCGGAGACGTCTGTTGGCTCCTTCTTGATCGACCCGGCCTCGAGCGCTGCCAGTGTCGTAACGTCGGTTACTAGGTGCTCCATGACCCTCGTCTGTTGGCTGATCACTCGCAGGTAGCGCTCGGGGTCGTCGGCAAGATGATCTTCGATCGCCTCGAGAGCTGCGTTGATAGCGGTCAGTGGGGTCCTGAGATCGTGCCCGATTGCGGCGAGGAACGCCTCCCTCGCCAGGTCGTCGGCGTCACGGACCCGCTTCGCTGTTTGCAACTGCGCGACCATTGAGTCGAGAGCGTTAGCCAGGTCACCTATCTCGTCCGATCGAGTGACACCGGTGTGGCTGTCTAGGTTGCCGTCGCCGACGACCTTGGCGACAGAGATCACCTTTGAGAGGTCCCGAGATGCTCGCTGGCCGATACCTGCGGCCACAAAGACAGCTAGGCCAGCTCCAAAAGCGAGCGCGACTAGGAGAATAGGGATCTGTTCTGTCTCGAAGAACATGCCCTTCACTGCCGCGAGGACAGCAATGGCGGTGATGGCTATGGCGGCAAAGACCGGAATCCCGAGGAGGGTCGTGATCGCTTTGGTCTTGCCTGCCATCTGATCCACCACCAAGCGCAGGATCACTGCGAGAACTACCACCCCCGCAAGGACAGCGAGGAGCCGCTGGCGATCGGCGTTGGTTGGGTGCATCATGACCTCGAAGAGGGCGTAGGCACCGGCGATCATCAGGATCGAGAGTGTTGTGGGTCCCTTCACGGTTCGAACCGATAGCCGACGCCACGAACGGTCTTGAGGTGATCGGGGCTTGCTGGATCGTCCTCGATTTTGGTTCTAATCCGGCGGATGTGCACGGTCACCGTTGCTGGATCCTGCCAATCCGGAGATGAGTCCCAGACATGTTCGAGTAGCTGACCTCGCGAGAACACTTGGCGCGGTGCCGCAGCGAGGAAGGCCAGGAGTTCGAACTCACGAGCGGTCAAGTCGATGATGGTGTCGCCCGACTTCAGCTCACGAGCGGAAGGGTCGAGATGGTACCTCCCGAACTCGATCGGGGGTTTTGGAGCATCGAGGGCGGCCTGTTCGGCGACCGCTCGCCGTAAGACCGACTTCACCCTCGCTGCCAGCTCGCGGGGGGAGAAGGGTTTGATCACGTAGTCGTCCGCTCCTGCCTCTAACCCAGAGACTCGGTCGGTTTCGGAGGTCCTTGCCGTCAGCATGATGATGGGAACGTCAGATGTCCGACGGATCTGACGGAGAATCTCGAAGCCGTTGCCCCCGGGCAACATCACGTCTAAGACGATGAGATCGGGGTTAATGGATTCGACGGTGTCGGCGACGTGATGCCCGGTAGACAGAGTCGTCACTCGGATGCCTTCACGCTCTAGATAGTTGGAGACAACCTCGGTGACCATTGGTTCGTCGTCGACGATGAGAACGTGCTTTTGATGCATCGACATAGCCTACGTCGGTTCTTCGTTCAGGTCACTGGTGTTTCGCGATCCTTAATCAACTCGACGTGCCTGATCCTGGGAATTATCGATCGCTAGCTGAGGATGGTCGAGTGATGATGTCTGCTTTAGCGTTCTCCGATCGGGAGAGAAAGGCAAAGGGGATTGCTATGGCGCTCACGATGCCGCTAACAACGTACGAGATCCCGTATCCCCAGATGTCGACCGATCGACCGAGCGCCGGCTGGGAGACGACACCACCGGCCGAGCCCATAAGGGCATGAAATGACAAGACAGTCGCGCGACGATACGCTAGGTATTTGTTCGTTGAGATACGCTGATCGGATTGGCCCTGCGACGGACAGCGAAAACGCCCAGGCAGTCAGGAGTGCGATGGCGGCAACTGAGTTGGACGCCAAACCGATGAGTACGGTGGCGACGGCTCCGACCCCCATTGAAGCGATCAGGACGTGGGTTCTTCGAGCGGAGAGCCTCCGAATTCGTGGGACCAAGAACCCGCCCAGAATCTGAGATCCGGCCACAATCGCAGCAGCCAACCCGGCGATACCGAATGCTTCTGGATCCCCGTACAGCTCAAGGAGGTACGGTTGCATCGCGTAGAAGACAAAGAAGCCGATCCCCGTAGTGAAGGGCGCGGCAAGCACGAGCCATCTGATCGGCCGGTGCTTGAGGCCGGTCTCAATCGAGTTATGGACGATGAGTTGAAACTTCTGTCCGAGGCCGATGCTTCGATCAGCTGAGAATCCATCGTCCTGCATCAGCTTCCAGGCGGCTATGAGAGTGGCGGTCAGCAGGGCCGCCCTGATTAGGTAGGGCACTCCGAGGTTTGTGGCTTGGGCAATGTAACCACCGGCGACGGAGCCGACCAGCATGGCGCCGCCTCCAAGACTTTGTCCCCGTGCTAACACTGACTCAAGATGCCCTTGGAACTTGTGGAAGGTCAGCGCGTCGACGAGCCACGCTTCGACGGCGCCAGAAAAGAAGGTGAAGCCAAGGCCTATCGACATTGAGCTGAGTGCCCAACCCCAAAACGGCCCCTGCGTACTCCACATGTAGAGATACAGGAGGGTCGAAAGCAAGAGCGTCGCAGCGCCCAGAAGATAGCTGGCCCGCCGCCCCCAAGTGTCAGCGACGATCCCGGTGGGGATCTCGAACACCACCGCTCCGAGGGTGTAGAAGGCGTTGGCTGAGAATGCCTGTGTCGCGCTCAATCCCGCATCGAGCAGGAACAAAGTGTTGATACCCCAGATGAATGATGCCGAGAGGGTTGCTAGCACTGTAAGGGTGAGGTAGGTCCTTTGTACTTCTCGGGCACCGGGAGTCATCGAGACAGGCTAAGCAATGATCGAGAATTGTACGATAGTCAGGTTGTCAGCACACAGTTCGAGAGGACGGACTCTCCGCGTTCCTTTGTTGACGCCTCGACTACGAACGAGCCGCCCTCATCCCAGATATTGGTGACGATGGTCTCACCAGGGAAGACCACGCCCGTCATGCGGGCGCCAAACCCCTTCACCCGAGCCACATCTCCGTCAAGGGCGGTATCCACGACGGCCTTGTGGGCGATCCCGAAAGTACAGAGACCGTGGAGGATTGGGCGGTCGAATCCAGCGAACTGAGCGAACATCGGTTCAGCGTGGAGCGGGTTCATATCGCCTCCAGCGAGGCGGTAGAGCAACGCCTGTTGAGGCATTGTGGGCGACTCGACCGTGAAGTCGGGTGTTCGATCAGGGACGACCACGTTGGTTGAGCTGCCGGGGTCGCCGCCAAACCCTCCTTCTCCGCGGCAGAAGATGGAGAAGTAGTTAGTGAAGAGCGGCTCATCGGAACCAACGAGTCGTGTTACCGACTCGAGCTTGATGACAGCCGCTTTGCCCTTGTCCTGAATTTCCGAGACGTGAATGGAGCTGATAACGGCGGCTTCAACAGGGATGGGGTTCTGTATTTCGAACCGCTGTTCGCCGTGCAACACCTGAACCAGGTTGACGTTGATGCCTGGAATTTCGTTCATTAGCCAAACAGCGTGAAAGGGCGGAACCACGGCGAACGACGGCAACACTTTGAGGTTGGCCTCGTACGTGAACTCCAGTTCGGAGGCTGCTGTTGGATTGACATAGCCAGCCCCTATGCCAAGGTGGTAGAGGATGATCTTGTCGGCGTCCCACGAGTACTCAAGGTCAAACGGATCAGCAGCAAGCGCAGTAGCAACATCAATTGGCATGAGATCCCCTTTGGTTAGCGTGATCAAAGGTTAGGACCGAATCATCCAGAACCCGCGTCAGCGTCAGCTAGCCCCAACCCCTCTGAAGGTGGTGGTTCTCTCGGGTTGCCCCATCCGTCTGCTCCGCAGGCACCTTCCCCACAAACGGGTAAGGAAGCGAGAGGGGTTGGTTCTAGTTCGCGGAAGCTAGGACTGCGCCTTCGCGTTCTACTAGCTTCGACAGCTGGTCCTTCTTGACAAGCCCTGAGTGACGCCAACGAGGTCGGAGACTGTTCTTCGAGTCATTGAGGAGCACGAACGTTGGGGTCGACATGATGCGGAACTGTGACACCACGTCCGGTGCGTTCGCAACATTGACTTTCACCACGTTCAGCGAGTCCTTGTACTCGTCGGCAAGCTCATTCACGAGCCCATCCATGGTTTGGCAAGGGCCGCAGTTTGTCTGCCAGAAATCAATGAA
>Ga0302135_10000282_pt1 | contig 31459 bp, 27 predicted proteins | sample CBN3_surface_MG_FD_203119 | JGI IMG/M metagenome (GOLD analysis project Ga0302135, IMG submission 203119) | Marine microbial communities from Western Arctic Ocean, Canada - CBN3_32.1 | ecosystem: Environmental > Aquatic > Marine > Oceanic | place: Canada: Western Arctic Ocean | collected...
CCTGCTCGAAGGTGATGCCCTTGGACTCCTCGACCGTGATCACTCCATCCTTACCGACCTTCTCCATGACATCGGCGATCAGCCCGCCCATCTCATCGTCGTGGGCCGACAGGGACGCGACCTGGGCGATCTGGATCTTGCCCGAGACCGGGGTCGACATCTCTTTGATGGAATTGCGGAGGGCGACGACACCCTTGTCGATGCCGCGCTTAAGGGCCATGGAGTCGGCGCCTGCGGCGATGTTCCGGAAACCCTCGTGGATGATGGCCTGCGCGAGGACCGTAGCGGTCGTCGTGCCGTCACCGGCCACGTCGTTGGTCTTGCTGGCTGCTTCCTTGAGAAGCTGGGCGCCCATGTTCTCGAAGGGGTCTTCGAGCTCGATCTCCTTGGCGATCGTCACGCCGTCGCTGCATACCTGGGGCGGGCCGAACTTCTTGTCGAGCACGACGTTGCGTCCGCGCGGCCCGAGGGTCACGCCTACGGTGCTGCTCATTATGTCTATGCCGCGCTTCATTGCCGCGCGGGCGTCTTCACTAAACTTTAGATCTTTTGGCATTCATCCACTCCTTGAATTGCTTTGGCTTCGGCCTGGGACCGTGTTGTGACGATTACTTCTTGAACAGGATGTCGTCTTCACGCACGATCAGATACTCGATTCCATTTTCCTTGTACTCGGTGCCAGCGTACTTTGAGTACACCACCACATCGCCGACTGCGACCTCCATCGGGACTCGGTTGCCATCGTCTGTCAGCCGGCCTGGGCCGACCGCTACGATGGTGCCGTCCTGGGGCTTTTCCTTCGCCGTATCGGGGATGAATATGCCGCCCGAAGACATCTGGTCATCTCCCTCCAGAGGCTCAATCACAATTCTGTTGCCCAAGGGCTTAAACGCAGTTTTGGTTGCCATCCGTATTCGTCTCCTCCTATCGCTGATCTTGGTTGCGCCGCAGGGACCAAATTAGCAGTCAGTACGGAAGACTGCTAAGACATATTAAGGTAGTGGAAGAAGGCTTGTCAACAGCCTTGACAGCGAGGGCAGCGTAGTGGCAATCGTGCCAACGAGTATGGGTGTCTCCCACCACAAGGGGAGCAAGCCAGATGGCAGACGAGTCGGCCTCACAGGTTCTCTGCCGATGTTTCCTACGGTGATTGCACCCGAAGGCTAAACGTTCCGTAAGGGCGCGTTGTGTCGAACGGGACGCGATACTCGGGGGGCATCCATCGTAGTACTGCCCAAGAACGCGGTCAGCGTCGGTCAATTCCAATTGACCTTTAAGGAAAGCGGCGCGTATCATCGGTCCATGGAGACCTCGTCCGATCGAAGCACGCCGGTGATCGTGGCCCTCGTTATGGCCACTCGGCCCCGGCAGTGGACCAAAAACCTGCTCGTCTACTTCGCCCTGTTCTTCACCGCCCAGGCGACGTGGGACCTATCAGATCCCGGCCCTGCCCTCGAACTGTTCGGCAAGACTACGGTGGCCTTCCTGCTGTTTTCCATGCTCAGCGGCGCGGTCTACCTTGTCAACGACATCTTCGACGCGGACCGCGATCGGCTGCACCCGAAGAAGCGCTCAAGGCCCATCGCGTCCGGCGCTCTTTCCGTTCCCATTGCCTGGTCATCGGCTGCCATCCTGGCCACCGTGGCCATCGGATTTGCGGTGGTGCTGGAGCCTCAATTCGGCTGGGTCGCTATCGGATATTTAGCGACTATGGCGGCCTATTCCACGCTCTTGAAACGGCTTGTTATCGTGGACGTGTTTGCCATCAGCGGCGGATTTGTACTCCGGGCGGTCGGCGGAGCGGCGGTGCTCCAGGTACCGGTTTCGCCCTGGCTCTACATCTGCACGGGTCTGGGAGCGTTATTCATAGCACTGTCGAAAAGGCGCAGCGAGCTGGAGGCGGCCGGAGACGCGGCGGGCCTACAACGCGAGACGTTGCAGCGGTACACAAAGCCGTTGCTCGACCAGTTCATCGCCATCGTCGCGCCGTCTACCCTGGTCGCATACACCCTGTATACATTCACCGCGCCAAACCTGCCAGAAAACCACGCGATGATGCTAACGATCCCGTTCGTGGTCTATGGGTTGTTCCGCTATCTGTATCTGGTCCATGTCCGGAACCTCGGTGAGAGTCCCGAGGATATTTTCGTAACGGATGTGCCGCTCATCGTTTGCGTGGCTCTCTGGCTGGCAACTGCCGCCACGGTGCTGATGGTCTTGGGATAGGGGAGAGGTTTCGGTGCGAGTCTGGGACCCGCCCTGGCGCAACGGGCACCACGCGACTGGCCTTGATTCAGGCAGATCATCATTGGAACGCGGTGCGTCCGACGAGCCTGCCCGTACCCCCGACCCCTAGCACACAACCGTCAGCCCCTGTATCCTATTGTTATGGTCCCGCCAGATGATATTTTCGGCACTATTCCAACCTGGCTGGGCGTGTACGCCCTCGCAGGAATTGGCTTCTCGGCGGCGGCCTTCGTGCTGTATCGGCGGGTTGTAAGGCTAGTCCTCCTCGGAAAAGACGCGAACCGCTTCGATCGCCCCGTGCACAGGCTCATCGGCGCCATCCCTCTAATCCTGGGACAGTCCCGTGTAGTCCAGAGTGTTTCGCTACGAGACCGCGCCGGACTGGCCCACTTCTTTATCTTTTGGGGCTTCCTCTCCTTCACGTTCAGCTACGTTGTTTTCATCTTTGGCGACTCCGCGTGGGATCAGTTCTCGAGCACGCTGTTCACAGACTCGGGCGTGAAAGTCTTTGCGGTATACATCGACGTGCTGGCAGTGGTCTTCCTGGGCGTCCTGGGGTGGGCAGTGGTCCGCAGGTGGGTGGTCACGCCGCGCAGACTCTCGTTCGATCTTACCCAGAAATGGGAGTCGGCGATCATTCTGGCGCTCATTGCGCTGCTGATGATACTCACCGTCCTGAGCGAGGTGTTTTACGTAGCGGCCGGTGGCGACGGACCGACGACGGCTGCTCCCATCAGCTCCGCCATCGGAGAGGCCCTGCGGGATTCAGGGCTGGGTGAGGGTCTAGCCAATGCGCTCCGTGAACTCTCGTGGTGGGCGCACCTGGCGCTGATCCTCGGATTCGCCGTATACATACCGCTCTCAAAGCACATGCACCTCATCGGAGCGCCGGTCGCGTTTGTCATGCGAGACCTTTCGCCCATGGGGACGTTGTCGACGCCGATGGATCTGGAGACGGCGGAGACATTTGGTTCTGCCAGGGTCCGGGATTTCACGACGAAGGAGCTGCTGGACGGCTATGCCTGCGCCGTTTGCGGTCGATGTACGGATGCCTGTCCCGCCAACGTTTCCGGCAAAATATTGTCGCCGATGCACGTCGCCCAGGGTGTTAAAGACCATCTGGTCGAGGCGTCACCGGTCCTACTAAATGGCGACGGCGAGGAAGAGTCAGTCATCCCGGCAATTGGTGAGGAAGCGTTGTGGGACTGTCTCACCTGCGGCGCGTGTGAGCAGGTTTGCCCGGCGGGTGTCGAGCACATCGACCTGATTCTGGGCATGCGGCGCAATCTGGTGATGGAGCAGGCCAGCATGCCTGAATCGGCGGCCGGTGCGCTGATGAGCCTGGAACAGCGAGGCCATCCTTGGCGAGGCACGCAGTACACGCGGACAGACTGGGCTGAAGGGCTCGATGTTCCAACCATGGCGGACCACCCGGAGGCCGAGGTGCTGTTCTGGGTCGGGTGTACCGCAGCCCTGGAGAAGCGTAGCCAGAGTGTTGCGCGTTCGATGGTATCGGTTCTCAAGCGTGCGGGGGTGGACTTTGCCATCCTCGGTGCGGAGGAGACCTGCACCGGCGACCCTGCCCGACGCATGGGCAATGAGTACCTTTATCAGATCATGGCGCAGCAGAATATCGAGACCTTCAATCGGTACAACGTGAAAAAAATCGTCGCCATCTGCCCTCACTGCTTCAACAACATCAAGAACGAATATCCGCATCTGGGCGGAAACTACGAGGTCGTCCACTATACCCAGTTCGTGTCAGAGCTAATCGATCAGGGCAAAATCAAACCTGTGGTGGAGTTGGCGACAACCGTGGCCTACCACGACTCTTGTTACTTGGGCCGCCACAATGGCATCTACGATGAGCCCCGGAAGATCATAGAGGCGATCCCGGGAGCAAAACTGGCCGAGATGGAGCAGCGCCGAGAGCGCGGCTTCTGTTGTGGCGCAGGCGGCGGCCACCTGTGGACAGAGGAGAGCCGTGGTCGCCGCGTGAATCACCTTCGCACCGAGCAGTTCTTGGAGACGGGCGCGGACACGGTCGGCGTATCGTGCCCCTACTGCCTCCAGATGTTCGACGAGGGCATGGGTTCGGTCGAGGGCGCCGATGGCAAGGGCGCCAGGGACCTGCTGGAGATCCTGGACGAGAGCCTGGGTACTCCGTCATCGTAGATCCAGATACCGCCCCGCGTCGATCTACACTGCACACTAAGGCAGTTGGCGATACCGCATGACCGATAGCCCCCAACTGCATGCCCTCCTAAAATCCCGGTTCGGATATGATCGCTTTCTGCCTATGCAGGAGGAGGTGATCACGTCTGTGCTGGACGGGCGCGATTCTCTCGTCCTGATGCCGACGGGCGGCGGCAAGTCGCTCTGCTACCAGCTCCCGGCCTTGCTCATGGACGGCGTGACGCTGGTGGTCTCTCCTCTCATCGCCCTGATGAAGGACCAGGTCGACGCACTCCAGGCCAACGACATTTCCGCAGCTTTCATCAACAGTACCTTGCCCAACTATGAGATCGAGCGCGTTCAGGCGAAGGCGGCAGCCGGCCATACAAAACTCCTGTACGTCGCGCCTGAACGCCTTGCCGTGCCGCGCTTCCGTGAATTCTTGCGGGCTTTCAGGCCGTCACTGATTGCAGTGGATGAGGCCCACTGTATATCGGAGTGGGGCCACGACTTCAGGCCTGACTACCGCAATATGCGAGGGCTGCGCCACGACCTGCCCGGCGTCCCAGTTATTGCCCTGACCGCCACCGCCACAGAGCAGGTGAGGGCCGACATCGTCGAGCACCTGGGCTTCAGCGACGCAGGCAACTTTGTCGCCAGCTTCAACAGACCCAATCTGAAGTACATCGTGCGCCACAAGCGACAGGCATTCGACGGTCTGGTGGAGTTGCTCAGGGAACGCCCGGGTGAGTCAGCTATCATCTACTGCTTTTCACGCCAGGATACGGAGGACGTGGCGAGAGACCTGTCCCGCGTTGGTATCCCAGCCCTGCCGTACCATGCCGGACTCGATGCCGAACTTCGCCATTTAAACCAGGATCGCTTTATCGGCGGCGAGGCACCTATTGTCGTTGCTACCATCGCATTCGGCATGGGCATCGATAAGCCGGACGTGCGGTTGATTGTTCACTACGATATGCCTAAGACCCTTGAGGGCTACTACCAGGAGACGGGCCGCGCAGGTCGCGACGGTCTACCCAGCGACTGTGTGCTGTTTTATAGCTATGGCGACAAGATCAAACAGGATTACTTCGTAGAGCGGATCACGAATCCGGACGAGCGACGCCGTGCCGAGGCAAAACTTGCCACGATGGTGGAGTTCTCCGAGCTAAGAACCTGCCGACGGCGCCACCTGCTGAACTACTTCGGAGAGCAGTGGGAGTCGGATTCCTGTGGGGCGTGCGATATCTGTCTGGCCGTATCGGAGGAGTTTGACGCCACGGAGATTTCTCAGAAGTTGCTGTCAGCTGTCATCCGAACCGGTGAGCGGTTTGGCGCAGGCCATGTGATCCAGGTGCTTCGCGGTTCCAGGGCAGCCAAGGTTCTCGAATTCAGCCACGACGAGCTTTCGGTGTATGGCATCGCGGCTGACCAGTCGGCCGAGGACCTACGCGAGCTTTTTGGCCTCTTGCTCGATGCCGGAATGTTGGCCAAGCCGCCTGGTGAGTACCCGACATATGAGGTCACGGATCATGGCCGTGACTTCCTACAGCGTCGTGACAACCTGACGCTGCAAAGGCCAGTGCGTCTTGATGCCCCTGCACGCGGTCGATCGGGGCGGGGTCGGACTTCCACTCGTGGTATGGATGCCGCCCTGGAGTATGACCACGATCTGTACGAGCGCCTGCGGATGCTCCGTCGCGGCCTAGCGGACAAGAGCGGGGTGCCAGCGTTTGTGGTGTTCGGGGACACATCTCTCCAGCACATGGCTCATGCGATGCCCCAGAGCGTAGAGAGCTTCGCCGCGATTCCAGGGGTGGGACAGGCGAAACTCTCCAAGTATGGCGAGGTATTTCTTGAGGTAATTCAGGCATACGCGAGCGAGAACGGTCTTGCGGAACGCTCCTTCATCGCAGCGAAGACGCCATCTCGACGTCCGTCCAGGGGGCCCAGCGCCACCCATAACGAGACGAAGCGGCTGCTTGAGTCGGGGCTGAACGTGGGCGAAATAGCCGGTGAGAGGGGCCTGACAGAGCAGACTGTTTTGAACCATCTTGAGAGGCTCGTTGCTGGAGGAGAGGATCTCGATCTCGCCTCGTTGATGCCGCCGTCAGAGCGGATGCAGCGTATCTCAGAGGCGTTCGACACGGTCGGTTCTGAAATGCTCACGCCGGTCTTGGAGGCTCTGGGCGCCGGACATACCTACGAGGAGCTAAGGCTCGTCAGGCTCTGGATAACCCAGTCCACTGGTCTGAAGGGCGGCTCTGACGAGTCAGCGATTCAAGCCCCGCAACCATTCCTGTAACTCGCTTGCCATCTTCGGTCGACGCAGGGCTTCCGTCACGGACGCCTGCAGAAGGCCCAGCGGCCTGCCAACATCGACGTGGTCGCCAGGGAACCGGTAGGCGTAGACACCGCCTAGGATCATCGAGGCGAGAGCGTCGGTGATCTGGACCTCACCTCCGGCCCCGGGGCGCGTCTGTTGTAGCGCCTCGAAGATATCTGCGCCGAGGACATAGCGCCCTATGATCGCGAGGTTGGACGGGGCCTCGTCGAGGGGCGGCTTCTCCACCATGCCAGAGATTGTGTAGACGCGATCTGCGACCTCCGTGGCATCTACGATGCCCAGGCTGGAGACGCGGTCATCTGGAACCTCTCGCACAGCAATGACCGGTCTGCCGCGCTCGGCAAACAGTGCGATCATCGCTCCGATTGTAGCCACTTCACTCCAGATGACATCGTCGGGCAGCAGTACCGCGAAGGGCTCGTCGCTTGTGGCGTCAGCGGCGCTCAGGATGGCGTCTCCAAGGCCGATCTGGCGTTTCTGTTCTACGTAGCTGAACTGCGCCAATTTCGGGATGGCGAGCATTCGCTCCAGTAATTTGGTATTCCCTTTGGCCTCTATTGCTCTTTCGAGGTCAGGCAGATGCTCGAAGTAGGCGCGAACGGCATCCTGGCCCTTTGAGACGACGAAAATGATGTGTTCGATGCCGGCCTCGACCGCCTCCAGGACCGCAAGATGGACTACAGGCGTGTCCAGGACGGGAAGCATCGGCTTGGGTACGGAGCGGGACGCGGGCAGCATCCGCGTGCCGAACCCGGCTACTGGGATGACTGCTGTGCGGACCTTCACGATAGTTCCTTTGGGAGGCATGCCCATTGCCTTGTGGCTGATGTGGGGACGGTCTCGCGGCCATTTCGTCTATGCCTAACTACGAAAGAAAGAGGGAAATATATAGTTTATATGCGAGGGGCACCCTCGCGCACCCGACAAATGGGCTACGCCCCTCTGCACACCCCATCTTACACCCGCGCAATACCACAGCAGGCGAAGTGCACCACCCTCGCCCCACTAAGCGCGCGCAGCGCCTGTTTGGCCGGTGCGGTATACGTTTCGCATGATGGGCTGGCCGACCGCTAGGCTCACCACCATTAAAACGAATAGTGCCCCGGTGGTGATCAGTACCGGTGGCGCAGTGAATATGTCTGCCATGAAGCCGTAGCCGAGGTTAGCGAACGCCATGATACCCCCGGCGTGCAGGACATACAGGCTGGATATTCGAGCCCGTAGACGGTCGGGCGCCATCACCTGGACGTAGGTGTTGGTCAGTGCCATGAATGTGGCCTGGGATGCCCCCATCGTTGCTGCGAAGATCAATGCGATCGGTATAGAGCCTGATACGGCTAGCAGGATTGGTGCGACGCCGCTGGCGACACCCGTGTACAGAAGGATTTGCCCTTTGCGCTTCTCGCTCCGCACACCGGCAACTACGGCCATGCCCGCAAGTGAGCCTGCCCCGAATCCCATCATCAGCAGGTTGAAGATCGACGGATCATCGGCTCCCAGACTACCTCGGGAAAAGGTCGGCATAATGGACTCGAAGGACATGACCAGTGCGCAGTGGAAGGCGACCATCAGCACGAACAGGGCCAGCGCCTGGTGACTGTAGATGAACACCAGGCCGTCCAGGAGGCTTCGGACGATGCCGTGCTCTGGTTCTGTCTCTCCGCTCGATGCGGTTCTAACACCAGCGATTGCGACGGCGGCGAGTAGCTGGAACACAACACTCAGCACCAGGACGGCGCTTACGCCAAGCTCGTCGAAGGTCAGCAGCGGCGCGGCCACGATCAGGCCGAAGAAACGCGCGCCGTGACGCGATGCGCCTTGCAGTATGAGCGCGTTGAGGAGGTCCTTCTTGGGTACCTGATTCGGGATGAGCGCCGACAGGGCCGGCTCTTGTATAGAGCGGATGATGCCGCCGACGAGCGCCAACAGGGCCACGTGCCAGAGCTGCAACGTGCCGGAGATTGAAAGGGCGGCTAGGGCCGAGATTACGGCCCCGTTGAAGAGAAACGAGAGGATCACGATTCGCCGGCGGTCGAACATATCGCCGAGGAGGCCGCCGATGGGTGCCACGAACAGGAAGGGGATCATGGCCGCGAAGGTTACGATGCCCACCCAGCCGGAGCCGGACGACCTCTCGAACACGATCCACGAAGTGGAGACGATGGTGGTCCACATGGCCGCGCTAGAGGCCATGCTCGCGAGCCAGGTGAACCTGAAGTCCCGGTGGCGGAGTGAGGCAAACTGAGGGAGACTGCCGAGCTCGTTGAGGCTCAACACAATGCGCTGCGGGTTTGTGGTGTATTAGTAGCTGAGCTCAAGGTAAAGCTCATTGTAGCACCACAGAGAGGGACTCTAGGAGGTTGTTTTCGAGAGTCCGGATATGATCTGTGTATTCGTGAGAACGTTGAACACCTGAGGCACAATCTTGACCTTCGAGGAGCGGCTCCCGGAGCCGAGGATAACGTAGTCGAGGGCTATCAGCTTGTCGTCGGCGTAGATTGGCAAGTCGGGAGGCAGCGCAAACGGTGTGACGCCGCCGATCATCATGCCCGTGAGTTCCACTGTCTGGTCGGGTGAAGCGAATGATACTTTAGGCACGCCCATCAGCTTGCGCACGGTCTTGTTGACGTCGAGCCGGGAGGTTCCCTTGACGATACACACGGCGAACTGCACCGGTTCGCGCTTGGAGGCTACCACGATCGCGTTACCACAGTTGTCTACGGGGTAACCGTACTTTTCGCAGAATGCGGCCGTATCGGCAAAGTCCGGATCGCACTCGATGATTTCGTATTCGACCCCGAGGGTATCGAGGACGGTCACGACCTGGGCTGTGATATCAGTGGCAGTCTCCACGTTAGCTCCTATTTGAGTTACTTTGCCGAGGTGAGATAAGTGGGTGAATCGGGGCCGGAGTTGGCTTACGCAGTTGCCGATACGCGTATAAAAAAAGAAGGCAGACCAATCAGTCTGCCTTCTTTACTTACTATCGCCCTTGCGAGGGTCTGGCCACCGGTCGCTTACCGCTTCATGATGGCTTTGGCGACCAGTCCCTCACCGGGCTAATGTATCGGTATGACTACCAGCTGCTCCCGCCGCCGCCAGCACCGTCGCCGCCAGCACCGCCGCCTCTGTCCTCTCTGGGCTTGGCTTCGTTAACCGTCAGGGGACGGCCGCTGAAGTCCTTGCCATTGAGGGCCACTATCGCGGCCTCGGCCTGGGTGTCGTCTGCCATCTCTACGAACCCAAAGCCCCTGGACCGGCCTGAAAACCTGTCCTGGATGACCCGGGCAGAGGATACCTCGCCAAATGGCGTAAAGGTCCTCTCTAGTTCTGTATCGTCTATCTCAAAGGGGAGATTGCCCACGTATATGTTCATGCGGCGCTCCTTGTTATCAAATTCTCCTCATCCATAGCAAGCATCGCACGCGTCTTTGATTCACGATCTCTAACGCTGGAAGCGGGACGTGACTGCAACTTGGCGGGAGTCAAATAAATTGTATCACAATGGCTAATATGCCCGTTGGCTGAGCACGGATTTCGTCAAAGTCTGGGACCGCCCAATGCTTCGGTGATCGGCTGGACCTGGCCCTCCACATCCCCCCCAGACCACCGGTAGGCGCGCGGGTATAGGCTGAGGGAACGGTCTTCCAGCGGAAGCTTCACAGGGACTGTACCCAATCTGGCGGATTCCCGTGCTGCTATCGCGACTTCGAGCGCTTGTCGTAGATCGTGGCCGGAGACCGCAAGCTCACTTCCAGTCTCGATTGCGGCGATAAACGACCGTATGGAGCCGGTCAGATAGCCGAATTGGTTCCAGTCGTATGGGGCGTATTCGTGGTGGAGACGCTTGCGGGTGCCGTCGTCCTCGAACCCACGGTACAGCTCCGGGGGGGCCCAGTTCCATCGGACCAGCGAGTCGGCGGTCCAGACATCGGCGCCCTGATATGGATTCGGCTCACTGAACACGCTACATTCCACTCCAGTGGTCATTCGAAAGTGTCCGTTGACGCGTAGGCCATCATCGCTGCCGCTGTCCAGGAGCTCTTCCGGGGTGGCCCATGCGACCACCTCCTCAACCTCCGCACCTGTGAGGAGCCTGAGCACGGAGACGTGCTGGCAGCCTCCCCCGGAAATCTCGCCGTTGCCCCATTGGTGGATAGTCGCCCCTACAATCTGACCAAACTCACCGGCCCGCAGCATCCTTGCCGCTTCTTGGAGCTCGGTCATAGCGCGCTGCAGGTTGCCTCCCGCGAATACGATGCCCTTGGAGGCGCAAATCTCGACCATCTCGTCGGCGTCGGAAAGGACGGCGGCAATAGGTTTGTCGCAGGATATGCCCTTCACACCGGCTTCTGCACATGCGAAAACCGCGTCCTTGTAGAAGCGGCTGGGGGTTATGATGGCCGCGATGTCCGGCACGATGTCGTTGAGAAGCGACGGTGCGTCCGGGTATAGGGCCTTTACACCGAATCGTCGGCCGACCGCCTCGCGGCGCTCGGGGTTGTGCTCTGCGATGGCGACAACTTCAGTGTCGGGAAATGCCGTATAGGCCTCGGCGTACTGCTGGCCCATTCTTCCGCATCCGATGATGGCAACTTTGTGCATGAGGTTCTCCGTTGGGCACTTAGGGCCTCGGTGGGGTATCCCCTATCCTCCGAACGCCAGAGTGACGCCAGTATAGGGGGAGCCGGTAACGACCGCTAGGCTTCATCGCGCGGAGTACATGGTAGAATAGCGTCGCCTTGTTTGGCGGGTGCGATGGATCGAAGGAGGAGCAGCGTGACCTGGTTGTGGGAAGTACATGACTTCGACTTGAGGTTGCGATTTGCTCGCATCCATAGCCCTGTGGATTTTGTGACTCAGCTTGTCAGGTGGGTGGTCAGTTCGGTCACGAGGATATTGTCGCTTGTCCTGGCACCTGCGGATGCCGTTCTTCGAATCGCAGGCAAGGTACTTGACCGGCTGGTGTTGGGCATGGCCGTGCTGCTGGTATTCACCGGCATATGGTTCTTCGTGTGGTGGCTTCCTTTGATGGGGATGAGTCGGCTCTGGTACGCCTATCCGTGGACCCGCCCGATTCTGGCACTGCCCGGTATACTCCTCGCGATAACGGGGCACATGTACCTGATGCTCGTGCCGGACCCGAAGAAGCAACGGAAGTACCCGACGATGGTAGGTGAGTGGCCGCTGAGTTGGCAGCTCTACAACCCACCTGAGGCCTACTACGAAGCCGACACTCCGGTATAGCCGTCCTGCTATTCTTTGCCGAAGCGCTCTGCCCAGTAGTCGGGCCAGATAGACACTCCCGGATATTCGTCCTCTGGATGCCAGAAATCGTGGGTCTGACGTGTAAGCTGACGGCTGTTTGGCATGTCCAGGTGATCAGGCAGCGGCGAGATGCGTCCAGGGACTCCCACCACGAAGCTACGAGGCGGCACGTCCTTGTTTACCACCGCCCCCGCTGCGATGAAGCTGAGTTCACCGATGGTCACGCCGGGCAGAATAGTGCAGCCCCCGCCGATCATGACATCGTCTTCCACCGTCGAACCGCGAGGCTCCGGCGCCGGCTCTCTCCGACCCGGATAGCGGTCGTTTAGGAACTTGACGCCCGGCCCCACGAAGACGTTGTCGCCGAACCAGGTGCGTGAAGGTATGTACACATGGGACATAATCCGCACGCCGTTTCCCATCCGCACGATGCCCTCTATGGTCGAATGGTTGAGCAGCGTGCAGTAGTCGCCCATCTGGACCATAGCGCGGATGACGGCGTAGTGAGTGGAGTGGAAGTGGTCGCCGATGTTCACGTCGCCGTAGATGACCGTACCTTTTCGCAGAATGGCGTTCTTACCGATGCGGGCTGGTCCGCAATCCGGATGGTAGCGGTATCCGACCATCACATCGGGGTCGATCAGGGCGTCCTCGCCGATAACGGCATTGGTAAATTGACTCGTTTCGCTCGATAGCTCGGCCTGCTCATTGTCACCCATGTTTTGCCTCCGTATGCTCTCCTGCTTCCCGATAGAAAGAGGGAGATTATTTATGTGTGAGGGGCACCCTCACACACCCGGCAAAGGGACTACGCCCCCCTGCACATCCCATATCTGACCGGGGAATAGGTAATTTGTTACTCGAGTGACCTAGCGAGGGGAGATACCCTTTGCACACCCTAAACTCTGTCAGCCTGAGAGCATCCGAAAGGTCTGGTGACGAGGGGGTGTCTTCATAGCAAAAGTGTGTGTGGCCCCTAGCCCCCACTCTTCCCGACCGCCTCGATCAGTCCCTGGATGTAGCCGTTGGCAAAGGCGCGCCCGCGGTGGCCCCATTCAGTGTCCTGGTAGGTCTGGGGGACGTGATCGTCGATGAAGAAGCCGTCGAAGCCGAAGTCGCGGTAGATGGTCATGGCCTTATGCATGTCGACGTAGCCGGTATTGACAAACTCCTCGTGGAATTTCGGCACCTGCCCGGAAACGTTGCGGAAGTGGACGTACATGATCTTATGGTGCTCTCCGAAATACTGGATCATCTCGTAGATGTCATCACCCTCCATCTCCGAGAATGTGCCCTGGCAAAACTCAATGGCGTTCGAGTCCGACGGATATATTTCGATGAGTCGCTTGTACGAGGCGAATGAGCGGAGAATTTGCGGCACGCCCCCAAGTACGGGCACTGGCGGGTCACACGGGTGAATTCCGAGCCGAATCCCCTCTTCTTCCGCTATTGGGGTGATGATCTTGATCCAGTACTCGAGATTCTCCCAGACCTCCTCCTCGGTGTACTCTCGATCGTGGGTGAGCGGCATCTGCAATGCATGGTCATAGTCGAAGGCTGTTGCTATTGATCCGCCCCTGATGGTCTCCGGGGTGGTGCGCCACACCGACGACGGCATCCAGTTGTATCCGAAAATCGGTATCCCGGCCCGGGCGATGTTGCGGACGGTGAAGATCATATTCTCGATCTGCTCGTCGCGCTTCGGGCCTGCGAGCATGATGTGGTCATAGAAGGTAGTGGGCACGTTTTCCAGGGCAGATAGTTTCAGGCCGTGCTGCTCGACAGAGAGGCGCAATCGCACCAGGTCATGGAGCTGCCATCGGCCTCCAGCACCAGGCAGATTCGCGTTGTTGAACAGCACGTCGGTTGCACCGAATTGGGCGCTGAATCGCAGGTACTCCGGTGAGGCTTCCCTGAACTGTCCGAATCCGACTCTCATGGATAGCTCCTCCAAAGGGGCATATAGATTGTCGGGATTGTAATGTGCGTCGCCTGACGAACACAAGGGCGCTGCGCGAGATTGGTTGGGCGGGCGGAGTTACCTGCGGTGGGCCAGTTTGGAATGCTGGCCGTGTCTCATTCGTTAAAAAGGGCGGTAGTGGTATTGGCGCTGGAATTTGGTAGGTTGCGGAGCTTGTCCCGAAGCAAACACCCCTCCGGGCAGGTCACAGACCTGCCCGCCTGAGTTGCTGCGGGTTACCAGGCGGCTCACGGCAAATGGCCTAGTCCGACAGCGAAACTGAATGCAGGAGCCCAGAGGGTTCTAGGCGGTTAGGGGATTGCGGCCATACTTGTTCAGACCTTCGTGGCCGACTTTTGTCCACCAGACGATCAGGAAGATGGCTCCTATCAACGGTACGAACCCAATCAGCCACCACGAGCCTGATCGATCAATGTCGTGGAGACGCCTGATCTCGACCGCCATAGTGGGCACTAGGACTACCAGCGCAAAAACTGCGGTGAGACCGCCGCTAGTACCAAGTATCACGTCTACGATGATGAGGCCAACACCAGCAAGCAGTGTGAAAAGCAACCAAAACCAGAGTTCAGACCGGCTCGATCTACCTCCGAAGTCTGCGTACTTTCGAAAGCCCGAGCTGATGGACTCACTGAAACCCATGGCTGTCCTCCTAGACGCGAAGCCTGAGGCTGGTATGAGGGCCATCATGGATGTTCGTTAGGGGACTTGTAAATAATTCCCGAGGTACTTGGATTGGCCCACTTGACGGCACTGGTACGCCGGGAGGGGACTTCAGAGGATTGAGGTCGGGTAGGGGAGGGTGCAATTTTGTGCCAGGCCCATTATGGTTGCTGGACTTCCCCAAGAGCCAGCGCGATGGCGTCGGCAACCGCCACGCCGGTAGCCATTACTCTGGCTTTGCTCTGACGTTCCGCAAGGGTATGGCCCTCAAGATCCTTGGCCTTGGCTGGGTCAGATTCGGAGAGCTGCCGTCTAAACTCAGGGTCTTCCAACTTTCGTAGCACGGTCATAGACTCCGCCAGTGTCGATTCGTAGGTCATCATGAACCTCTCGACAATCTCCACCTTTTGAGCGTCAGTCAGCATATTTATTCCTCCAAACTCTCTATCCTTCACATCCCAACTAGGATACGCCACCGAGCCGTATTTTCGGAGGCAACAACTTGGTGTCTGCGCCAATTCCTATGGCGCGATGTAGCTATCCTTGCAACTGCCAGTATTCTATAAACGCAACGGACGCGCCCCTGACGAAATTGCCGTGAGCACGTCCGTTACATGGTTATCGATGGCGGGAGCGAGAGGGAGTCGAACCCACCGCCCCGACCGAAGGGCCGGGGCCAACGGATTTGAAGTCCGCAAAGCCCACCAGGACCCATCCGCTCCCGCATTCTACGAAGCCCGACCCGCTTCGGTGCAGGTCAGGCAGAATTATCGTGATGCCAGCTAGATTCCTTGCAGAGCGCCGGTCGGGCGTCCCACCGGATTCTGCACCGCTAGATTGTACACCCGGGGTGACTCCAGCCGAGTCCGGAACCGGCGTTTCCATGTCACTATCGGGTGTGACGTTCGGCGTGCGACTGGTCGGCTGGCGCTCCTCCGGCTCATCTCGTATGTGAGGTTAAATCTTTTATTTCGCCGGAAGACTACATACGTCCAGGGCCGTCAGCGCAAGTACCCGCGCAACCTGGGACATGTCGTCGATGCGGGAATACTCGTCCGGCACCGTCGCCGACTCGTTGGACCCCCAGGGCCCGTGGAGAAGGCACGGTACTCCGGCTCGCCAGAGGTGGCTGGTGTCGTCTCCGCTGTACGATCCGGGTGGCAGTGCGCCGACGTTGTCCGGCTCTCGTCCCGTCACAGTACGGTACTGGGCCAGAACCGATTCTAGGATGTACTCGTCCCTGGGCAGGTCGAAGGGCTCCATCGACATTGTGAAGGCCTTGAACTTCGGATTAGGCGGAATCTCGATCTCGTATTGGAAGTCGGGCTCGGTCTCTTTGAGCTTGTCGAGGGCTGCCTCGATGTCCTCGCGGACCGTCTCTGACGACATGCCCGGCATGAATCGTGCGTCCACCAGCACGGTGCAGAAGTCCGATATGAAATTTGGCCCGCGCAGGTCGTGGTCGCGGCCTCGCCCGCCGATTATCGCGCCGACGATGATCCTCGGCATGCCGGGAAGGTCCTCGCGCGGGGTATGCCTGAACTGCACACCCTTCAGCACGGGGACCGCCTTGGCCATCATTTCGATGGCATCAATGTACCCCTCTTCGAGGCGCGTGATATGCCGCGAGGTGCCGATTACGTTGACGGCCATCTCCAGGACGCCGGCGCTGACTGTGAGTATGTTATTCGCGCCGAAGGGTTCGGGCACCACTGCCATGTCGGTCAGCGGGCCATGTTCGCACAGGTAGTTCGTTCCGACGCCGCCTTGCAACTCTCCAACGACACATGCCAGGACTAGATCGCCTTTGAGCCTGGTGCCTGAGGTTCGCACCGCCTCGGCCGCGGCGATCATTGCGGCGAGCCCGCCCTTCATGTTGCGGGACCCCGCGCCGAAGAGTCGGTCGCCCTCGACGGAGGGCGTCCACGGATCGCGCCGCCAGCCCATCGCCAACGGGTCGATGTCCATGTGCCCGTTGAACATCAGCGACTTGCCCCCGCCGGTTCCAGTCAGAGTAGCGATCGTCTGGAAGCGGCCGGGTTCGACTTCCTGCATCTCAATGCGATATCCACGCTCCTGGAAATAGTCGCCAAGAAAGCGCGCGAGACCCGTCTCCTCGGTCTTGAAGCTAGGGATTTTTATCATATCCAGAGCCAGATCGACCATCGCGCTGTCGTCAACCGCATCTAGTAGTGCACGGGCATTTTGTGTAGCTATCGGCTGTCTCCTGTCGTCGTGAATATGACCCCTGTCTACGCTAGCACGCGATCAGAGTCTTGGTATACGTCCGATCGCGGAATAGTTCACGGAATCCGCACGACTCGTATAGACGGATTGCCGGCTCGTTGGTGCTCCACGGGTAGACAACTGCGGACTCTGCCCCGAGCGCCTTGAGCCTGCGTAGCCCTTCCGCAATCATCGCCTTGGACAGGCCCTTCCTGAGATAGTCGGGGTGGCAACCAACTGGTTCGAACTCCCCGACCTTGTTTTCGCTGTCGAGCCAGACTATGCACATAGCGACGTGCTCGTCAGAATCAGAGACCACTGCGAGGTCGAGTTCTTTTCGATATCCCGGTGTGCGCATGGCGTTCAGGTATATTTCGTGCCGGGAGTCGGACCTTGAAAAGGATTTGCCGAGCACGGCATCCCGGGCGAACGCGTCGGTCTCACCGCTGGACCCTCGGACCTGGAATCCCGCCGGGGGCATTGCGACCGGTACATCATCCAGCGACCGCGAGAAGTGAATGATCGATGTGTCGCCGAGTACGTAGCCCTGAGTCTCGATGTACGACTCCCATTGCGGGTCGACGGAGCCTCCCATTTCGAACTTCAGGTCGCGGCCCTCACGGGCATGCAGGGACTTGGCGCGCTCCTCCATCCAGAAGAGAATTTCCGACTGGATGGCGCTTCCTCGTCGATCGGGACTGACCAGAATGTCACCCTCGGGAGTACCATCTCTGGGAGGTTGCATCCACGCAAATCCTATGGCAACCCCCTCTTCATCCGTCCATAGTCGGATATCGGGGTCCGCCAGGCCGTGCCCACGATTTCGCAGCCACCAGTAGATGTCGCCCACGTGAAATCTGGTACGCGGTCCATTGTCACGCCAGCATGCCCTGACGAGATCGACCATGGCTTCCATATCGGCTGGCCCGGCGTAGGTGTGTGAGTCCACAGGATATGCCCCATCTAGTTTCGTGAATACGAATCGTCATGGGAGGTTATCAGACCCGATGTCAGATTTCACACGGCTGGAAGAGGAGGGAGAAATCCTAGCAGGGAATCCGTTCTGAGGACACGAGATCGTCCACTTCGCCGGTGCTTTCGTGGACGTGCCATACACGGGGAACATCACCGCCGTTGAATGCGGCTGTTACCTCCCACAACCCGTCACCCTGATACTGCTCCGACAGGTCGGTCCACCTTATCCTTGAGGCCCTGGACTCGTAGGAGATCGTGGAGCCCGGGGCGAGCTCACCCAGCCGGTCATCGACGTACTGCCTGACCATGTCGCTGGGTTCTCCGGGTGCGAGCGCAGGCGTATCAGGCGTCGCCGCCGGCGTTGGCGCGGGCTCGTCTGTGGCGCAGGCCGCCAGTACGAGCGCGGACGCTACGGCCAACCAGAACACGTTGGTAAATATGACACGGGACCCCGTCGATCGTCCGGCTAGTCCTATCTAGCCATCTCCATAGACGCGACGGTGCCTCCGCGCCCTTGGCCAGACGCGGAGGCACCGTATTATTCGTACGTCGCGGGTCTCGGTCCCCAAAAGGGGCACCGAACTACCTAGGCTATTGCCTTCTCTAGCCGGCCCTTCAGCACCGTCTTCGGCACCGCGCCAACCACCTGGTCGATGGGGCTGCCGCCGCTAAAAATCAGCAGTGTCGGGATGCCCCGAATCCCGTAGGTCGAGGCGACCTTGGGGTTGGCATCAACGTCTAGCTTGGCGAACTTAACCTTGCCGTCATATTCGCCGGCCAGCTCCTCGATGATGGGTGCGATGATCTTGCAGGGTCCGCACCAGTCGGCCCAGAAGTCCACGAGCACGGGGACATCTGACTGAAGTACCTCTGCGTCGAATGAGTCGTCAGTGATCGCTACCGGATGTCCCATCAGTGCCTCCATATTCCAATTCATTAATCGACGGTCTGGCTGTCCAGTGTAATGTAAATGGCCATTCAATAAATAGGATGCAGTATCAGTTGTTCAGGTTCTACTATGCCTTTCGATCTGCGCGGCTCAGTTCGCGGATGACAGAGACGGCATCGCTCTTAGCTTCTCCAACAGGCCCACCAGCGTCGTCAACATGTACTGTACATGTTCTTCCGTATTGTCGGCGCCTACAGTGATCCTGAGACTTCCCCTGGCGAGTTCTGGCGACAATCCGATAGCCGTGAGAACGTGAGACGGCTCCAGAGAGGCCGAAGAGCAGGCACTCCCACTGGAGGCGTATATCCCCGCGAAATCGAGGCCCAGAAGTATGGGCTCGGCCTCAATAGACTCGAAAGAAAAATTGACGTTGTTTGCCAGGCGCGCTGTGGGGTGGCCGTTGAGGTGCGCGCCCTCAATCCTCTCCCGAACCCCTGCAACGATCATCTCGCGCAGACGGAGGCAGTGTTCGGCCAGGCCCGCTCGTTCTTCCTCCGCCAGCCGCAAAGCCTCCGCCAGCCCGACTATGAGAGGTACATTTTCGGTGCCAGAGCGGCGCTCCCTCTCCTGGCCTCCGCCCATCTGCTGGGGCTCGAAGGGTGTGCCGCGCTTGACGTATAGGACGCCTGCGCCCTTTGGTCCGTGGAATTTGTGGGCCGAGAGGCTCATCATGTCGATGCCGAGCTGTCCGACATCCAGGTCGAGGAATCCAGCGCCTTGCACCGCGTCGGTGTGAAGGACGATGGTTTGGCCACGGCGTTTTGCCTCGGCCTTTACTACGCGCGATATCTCGACTATTGGCTCGATCGTCCCGATCTCGTTGTTGGCCAGCATGACGCTGACGAGGGTCGTTCGGTCCGTGATCGCTCGCCCTACGTCATCGGGGTCGACGAGGCCGTGATTGTCCACGGGCAGGTAGGTGACCTCAAATCCGAGGCCCTCGAGCTGTTCGCAGGTGTTGAGCACGGCGTGGTGCTCGATGGCGGTCGTTACGATGTGGTTGCCTGCCTCGCGCTGGGCGTAGGCGGCCCCTTTGATGGCGGTGTTGTCCGACTCGGTTCCACCGCCAGTGAACACGATTGTGTTCATCCGGGCGCCTAGGACTCCGGCCACGATCTCCCGCGCATCGTCCAGGGCCTTTCGGCCCTCTTGAGCCAGGGTGTAGATGCTAGAGGGGTTGCCGTACTTCTCGCCGAAGTACGGCAGCATTGCGTCGAGGACCTCTGGCCGGACGGGGGTCGTCGCGGCGTGGTCCATATATATCAGTTGTTCGCTGGCAGTCATTTTGCCGTCCAAAAGCGCGGGTGTGGGGGTAGCTACGCGTCTGCCCATTATAGCATTCTGGGGCCCATGCGTGCCTTGGAATCGCTCGCTCTGGTCCTACCCTTTCAGCAACTTCGAGGCAGCCTCGGCTTGGATGGCACGGTAGACATCTTGAAGCGGGATCCCGGATTCCAGGGCGATTCGGCGGCAGTCCTCGTACTCGGGCGAGGCGGACACCGCGCTGCCGTCCAGCCGCTTGATCTTTACGCGTGCTGCGCCCAGCGTGGTCTCGAGGGTGACGGTCTCGCGCTCGGCCTCGTGGCGTGTTATGGGCCGGACCCGGATGCCCAGGGTCGTCGTTTCCCTCATCACGAGGGCCACACCCTCGTGCTCAAGGTCGCCTGGAAGGAGCACGCTCAGGAGAGTCCCAGGGCGGCCCTTTTTCATCTGGATTGGTGTGAGCCACACGTCGCGGGCGCCCAGTGCAAATAGTCGTTCTTGGACGAACCCGATCAGCTCCGGGCTCATGTCGTCGATGTTGGTTTCGAGCAGGGCGAGACCGCCTGAGGCTGGCGATTCCAGCTCCTCGCCGATCCGGAGCGCCACGATGTTGGGGTAGGCTTCTGGGTTGCGGGAGCCGAGCCCGTAGCCGACGCCGTCCAATGTCATTGTAGGTTGGCGAAATGTCGCGAGGGTAGTGACGATGGCAGCTCCAGTGGGGGTGACCATCTCGCCGGCGTTCTGGTTGCCGCCCGGCGGAGGCGCCATCGGAGCGTTGGCGAGCGCGACGAGGGCCGATGTGGCAGGGGATGGAGCGAGCAGCTTGCCGTGGGCGGACCTGAATATACCTGAGCCCGAGGGCAGGGGAGAGCAGGTCAGGTTCTGTATTTGAAGCATGTCCAGGGCTGCCACAGTGCCTACCACGTCGACGATGGTGTCCAGCGTGCCCAACTCGTGCAGCTGCGTGGTGTCTCCGTGGTGGGTGCCGTGGACCTGAGCCTCGGCCTCACCCAGCCGCTCGAAAATCTTGCAGGCGGGCTCGATCATTGCCGCTGGCAGGCCCGACTCGCGTGTGATGCGTACGAAGTCCGCGATCGTGTGGGATACCTGAGACTCTTTGAGATTCACCGTTACGTGGGTTCCTAGCACGCCGCCCCGTTGGCCCTTTTGGGCGCTCAGCGAGACGCCATCCACACCCAGGCGGTCTATCACGGCGGAGATGTCGTCGAGGGGCACGCCGATGTCCACGAGAGACCCCAGGAGCATGTCCCCACTGACACCGCCGACACATTGCAGGTATGCAGTCTTCAAGATGGCGCGCCGTCGGTGTATAGCCACTGCCTGATGGAGGCGGTGTGCTCTGCGTAGTGGTCGAACGTGTAATCGTTGATCTGTTTCAGGATATCCTCGCGGGATCCGGACATTCTTGTTCTCCAATTAGCTGGGCTGTTGAGGGCCACCCCTAACTGATATTCATTTCCGGAAAGAAAAAGAAAAAACATATATGTGAGGGACCAGGTAGAGTGTCTGAGAGCCTCTCCAAATATCGCTCTCAGCACTAGGAGCGAAGGCCGACATGTTCTACATCCCTTTAGCACCAGGTAGAGTTGCCTGATCTCTCACTAGGCCGTTTCCGTACAGGATAGAGCGTTGAGCGCCCGAACTAGGGTGTCCGTGACACCTGACTGGGGAGGGCGGCGTCGATGGCGTCCTTCAGGTGGTCGGACGCTACTGCCTTTATGCCGTTCTTCCCGGAGTCCGCGCCGCCGCCCGTGATCGGGACCAGGCACCTCTTGAGTCCTAGTCGGCCAGCCTCCGCCACTCGACGTGGAAGCTGGGGCACCGCGCGTAGTTCTCCGCTTAGCCCCAACTCACCGATAGCGGCCAGGTCCGATGCAACGGGTGCATTCCGGAGGCTTGACACGATGGCAAGGGCCATCCCAAGGTCCGCAGCTGGCTCACCAATCTTGAGCCCGCCCGTGACGTTCACGATCACGTCCTGGTCGGACAGGGACATCCGGACGCGGCGGGTCAGCACGGCGCACACGAGCAGCAGTCGGTTCAAATCTACGCCCGTCGCGACGCGTCTGGGAGCAGGCAGCATAGAAGGGCTCGTGAGTGCCTGGACCTCGACCAGCAGTGGCCTAGTTCCCTCCAGGGTCGCCACGACAACCGATCCTATCGCGCCACTACGACGCTCCGACAGGAATGCCCTCGAAGGGTCCCGCACGTCGACGAGACCCTGCTGCTCCATCGAAAAAACACCGACCTCATTGGTGGCGCCAAAGCGGTTTTTGATGGTGCGGAGCAGCCGCCACGAGCTCAATGGGTCGCCTTCGAGGTAGAGTACTACGTCAACCATATGTTCTAGGACGCGGGGGCCAGCGATCTCGCCGCCTTTCGTAACGTGGCCGGTAAGCACCACTGGTACGTTGTTTGTCTTGGCCCACTCCGTGAGGGCTCGGGTGCACTCCCTGATCTGGGCTACGGAGCCAGCGCCGGAGGGGAGTGAGTCGTCGTAGAGTGTCTGTATCGAGTCGATAATCGCCATGGAGGGCCGCGTGTCATCCAGGTATTGCATGACCTGGCCAAGCGCGGTCGATTGTAGAAGGAAAAGGCCCTGTCCCGGGATGCTGAGGCGGTCGGCCCTCATTTTCACCTGAGCCATCGACTCTTCGCCAGTGATGTAGAGCACCTTGCCGCCCGCGTCGGCGATGTCGGCCGCCAGCCGGAGCAACAAGGTGGACTTCCCGATGCCGGGGTCTCCAGCCACGAGGGTGACCGAGCCCGGTACAACGCCGCCGCCAAGGACGCGGTTCAGCTCTTCCGAGGAGGCCGGGAGCCTTGGAAGGCGCTCCGTGGACACCTCGGACAACTCCATGGGAGGCGTGGCGGGTGAAATTGACCAGCCTTTTTGCCGCCTGGACCCGCTCTCAACCGGCACCTCACCCAGGGTGTTCCATTCGCCGCAAGCCGGACAACGTCCTTCCCATTTCGGGCTATCGTTGCCGCAGCTATCACATACGTAGGCTTTCCTGGTTTTCGGCACTCAATTTACCTCTTGTTAATCGAGTCAAATATATCAGACTCGCAGGGCTGGAGGGGCGCTGTTCTCAACTATTCCGAGGGCACGTTTGACAACGGCCACGCAATGCGTCAATATTGCCGCACTTCCGTCGATTCGGTGCACCGGGAGCCGAATCCAGATGTGAAATAGCCCTGAATACGAGTGATCCCCCCGGGGTTGGTAATCGTGCCGACCCACGAGCACAAGGATTTTAGGAGGTTGATACTGTGAATTCCACAGCAGTCAAATGGACCATGGCGCTCTTTGTTGTTGCAGCTCTCGCGTTTGCGGCTTGCAGCGACGACCCAGAGACGATCACTGTTGAGGTCCCTGGCGAGACGGTCACTGTTGAGGTTCCCGGCGAGACGGTCACCGTTGAAGTCCCTGGCGAGACGGTCACTGTTGAAGTCCCTGGCGAGACGGTCACTGTGATCAAAGAAGTAGTTGTGGTGGCGACCGCCGTGCCAGCCCCACTCCCCGCAGCAAACTCGGTTCTTCGGATAGGCAACAGCGGCGAGGTTCAGTTCATGGACGCCGCCAAGAGCCAGTCGGGTACTGACATCATCTTCTCGGAATTCATGTACAGCAGGCTACTGCAGTACGACGCGACGATGATGGACCCGAAGCCTGATATCGCCGAAAGTTGGACGACGTCTGCGGACGGCAAGACCTACACCTTCAAGATTCGCGACGACGTTAAGTTCCATAACGGCAAGGCTCTGACAGCTGAAGACATCGAGTTCAGCTGGGACAGGTGCCTCAATGAGATCGCCGATAGAGGCAGGTGCAAGGGCGAGCTCAACGATGTGGTCTCCTTCGAGGCCACCGGCACATATGAATTCACCGTCACGCTAGGTAGCGCGACACCTGTATTCATTCCTTCGATGGCCCACTGGTCCCTGGCTATTCTGGACAAGGACACCGTGGCCGGCCTGGATACCAACCCCATAGGCACAGGCCCGTACAAGTTCGTCGAGCAGATTCCAGGTGACAGGCTGGTGCTCGAAAAGTTCGATGGCTACTTCGACCAGGAGACGCTGAACCAGCGTCCCGAGAAGGTGATCATCGTGCCGATCACCGATCCGCAGACCCGGATTGCGGCCTTGAAAGCCGGTGAGATCGACTTCGCTGTCGACCTGCCCTTCGAGCAGATGGCGAGTGTTGCCGCCACCCCGGGCCTGGAGATTCTGGCCCAGAGAGACGGGATCACGGCGTCGTACATGACTGTCATTTTCAATTACAAAGAAGGCCCGATGGCCGACCTCAAGGTCCGCCAGGCTGTTCAGCTGGCGATCGATCCCATAGCCATCAACCGTGCCATCTACTTCGGACTGGGTGTGCCAAGCTGCAACCCGATCCTGGAGGATCACTGGGCATACCTGCCCTTCGATTGCCCCAAACGCGACGTTGAGAAGGCGAAGCAGCTGCTGGCCGAGGCCGGCTATGGGCCTGGTGAGCTGAAGCTCAAGTACATGCCAGAGAACATCCCGGTCACCCAGAAGATGGCAGAGGTGATCAAGCAGAACCTGGGCGATGCCGGGATCGACATGGAGATCGTCATCGTGGATAGCCCGACGTGGCTGGACAAGGTGTGGTTCGGTGTCGAGTGCTCAGGGGCAGACTGGCCCGTGTCACGCTGCTACAACGGCATTCACAAGGAATTCGACCTAGGCGATGCGTGGTACACCCGCGAGCCTGATCCGGACGGTCTGATGCAGTCTCTGTTCAGAGCAGACTCTGCTCTCGACGGCTTCAAGGGCAACAATGGTATGCGCTATTTCAGCCAGGACATCGAGGATCTGTTTGATCTCGGCAAGTCCACGACCGACAGGTCGATCAGGGCCAAGGCATATCTCGATATCGTCGACATTATCGTTAACCGCGACGTGCCTCTGGTAAAGCTGCAGAGCATGCCTCGCTTCTTCGCGGCCAACGAGCACCTGAAAGACGCGTACGTCAGCCCGAAGGGCTACTGGAACGCAAAGGACTGGGCCTGGTCTAATTAGGCCCAGGGAATAATGTAGTAAAGCATCCCGTCCGGCGGATGGTCGCCGGGCGGGATTTGCTGTTTTGGAGTAGAGCAAGATTCAGAGATACATCTTTCGAAGGCTTCTACAGACCGCCTACGTGGTGGTGGTTATGTCCATGATCATCTTTGCCGCGGTTCGCTTCGCCCCCGGAGACCCCGCTGTGGCGAGGCTGGGTATGGAGGCGTCCAGGGCGGGCCTGGAAGAGACGCGCAGGCAGATGGGCCTGGACAAACCCATACCGGTCCAGTACCTGATCTGGGTGGGCAATATTTTCCAGGGCGATCTTGGCGTATCCCTCTCGTACAGCGCCGAGTATCCGGTTGCGGACCTCGTCTGGGAGAAGCTTAAACGGACAGTGCCGCTAACCCTGACGGCTATGGCCTTTGGGGTTGGGATCGCACTGCCGATGGGAATCATAGCCGGACTGCGCCCATTTACCTGGATGGATAATGTGATCTCGGCCGTGTCTTTGTTTGGAATCGCGGCCCCCAGCTTCTGGGTCGGCCTGATGCTAATCCTGTTCTTCGCGGTCCAACTTGGCTGGCTACCCACCTCGGGCTATGGACCAATCGGCGGGGGATTCGAGTGGAAGCACTTCGTGTTGCCCACCATTTCTCTCGGGATACAACTTCTCGGCGCGCTGACCCGATATATGCGCTCGGGGATGCTCGACGTGATGAGCGCTGACTACATCCGCACCGCCCGAGCGAAGGGGATGCCGTACCAAGTGATTGTTGTCCGCCATGCCATCAAGAACGCGATGATGACGGTCGTGACCGTCATCGCTCTCGACTTTGGCGGACTGCTAGCCGGTTCTCTGGTAACCGAAACCGTGTTCCGCTGGCCGGGGATAGGGCTACTGCTAATCAACGCCATCCAGGCCAGAGACTTCGCCATCATCCAGATGGTGGTACTGGTCACGGCCATCATATACATCCTGATTAATCTGATGGCCGACATCGTCTACGGGTACATCGACCCAAGGATCAGGTTCGAATGAGCGTCTCTACGCCAGCGTGGGTCGACGAGCGGGCCGACGTGAGGGAGAGCAGGGGGATGGCACGGACCATCCTAGCCACCTTTGTGCGCAACAGGACCGCCCTACTCGGCGTTATCATCATACTCACGCTTTCGCTCGCCGCTATCTTCGCGCCGCTGATTTCACCCACGGACCCGCTCCACATGGACTTCGACGCTCTGATGGAGCCTCCGTCCAGGGCTCATCCGGCGGGGACAGACTCCCTCGGCAGGGACAACCTGAGCCGGATCATCTGGGGCGGTCGGGTGTCGCTGCAGGTAGGTGTCCTATCGATGACTATCGCCACCGTGCTCGGCGTCTCCGCTGGGCTGGCCGCGGGCTACTACGGTCGCTGGGTCGACACGATAATCATGCGGATGGTAGACGCCATTCTGGCTTTTCCCGCCCTGCTGCTGGCCATTCTGATGGTGGCTGTGCTGGGTCCGTCGCTCCGAAACGCCATGCTCGCAATTGCCGTCGCGTTCATACCCTCATTCGCCCGAGTCACCCGTGCCAACACACTCTCCATCAGGGAGAAGGAGTACGTGGAGGGGGCCAGGGCGATCGGTGCCAGTGCGACCAGGATCATGCTGCGAACCATTCTCCCGAATACCATGTCTACGGTCATCGTACAGGTGTCCTTGGGCATGAGCTACGCGATCCTCATCGAGGCCGGCCTTAGTTTCCTCGGTCTCGGAATTCAGCCGCCGACACCCTCTTGGGGATATATGCTCGCCACCGGACGGGAGTTCATTACACTGGCCTGGTGGTTGACGACTTTTCCCGGCCTCGCGATTTTTGTCACCGTGCTGTCGTGGAACTTCATCGGAGACGGCCTGCGGGAGGCCCTGGACCCGAGACAGCAACGCCGCTGAAGGTTTGCGTGGTTGGAACTCCCAATACTTGGGGAGCACCAGGTGTCGCGGTCTTTCGTTCCGGTCATTCCTCAGAAAGCAGAAAAGACCTGGTCAGCAATTGCTGACCAGGTCTTTTCGTTTTAGACTCTCGATTACGCAAGGATTGCGGGCGATGCTTGTTTCTACTAAGTGCTCCTAGACGGAAGCCGCTGGCACTGGAGACTCGGATTTGATAAAAATGTCTCCATCGTCGTTCAGATCGACGACCGCGGTATCACCAGGGTTGAGTGAGCCGTTCAGGATAGCGTCAGACAACTTATCCTCTACCTGATCCTGGATCAGCCTTCGGACCGGTCGGGCCCCGAAGCTTGCGTCGTATCCGTTTTCACCCAGCCAGTCCTTGGCTCGTTCGGTCACTTCGAGGTTGATGCCCTTCTCGATCAGACCTGCCGAGACATCCTCGAGATTCAGGTCGACAATGTGGGCCATGTGCTCGCGGCTCAACGGGTGGAACACGACGGTGCCGTCGATGCGATTTAGGAATTCCGGCCGGAAGAAACGCTTGATTTCATCCAGCACATTGGTCTTCATCCGGTCGTAGCTCGACGCCTTTGAATCGTCGCCCTTTTTCGGGAATCCAAGCGTGCGATCCTGCCGGATTAGATCGGAGCCAATGTTGCTCGTCATGATTATGATGGCATTGCGGAAGTCGACTTTTCGGCCCTTGGCATCGGTCAGGTGGCCGTCGTCGAAAATTTGCAAGAGCATGTTGAAGACTTCAGGATGTGCCTTCTCAATTTCGTCTAGCAGTATCACACAGTACGATTTGCGGCGTACGGCCTCGGTTAGCTGGCCGCCTTCGTCGTAGCCCACGTAGCCGGGAGGGGCGCCAACTAGGCGAGCAACCGAGTGCCTCTCCATGAATTCCGACATGTCGATTCGGACCATGGCATCTTCACTGCCGAACATGAACTCTGCCAGCTTCTTTGGCAAGAACGTCTTGCCTACGCCGGTTGGACCGGCAAATATGAAGGTGCCAACGGGCCTGGTTCGGTCCTTGAGTCCCGCACGTGCCCTGCGAACGGCCTTCGAAACCATCGTCACAGCTTCTTCCTGGCTGACGACGGCCTCGTGAAGCTCGCCTTCCATTTTGACCAGGCGCTCCATCTCGTCGGAGGTTAGTCGGGTGACCGGAATGCCGGTCCACATGCTGACGATCTCCGCTATATCCTCTTCGGACACGACGGGCTTTTCCTCAGACTTCTCGTCCTGCCACTCTTTCTGCAGTTCAATGAGCTTCTCCGATAGGCTGGTCTCGCGTTCACGAAGCTCGGCTGCATACTCGTACTGGCGACCGGAGATGGCCTCGTCCTTTTCGGTCCGGACGCTGTCTAGGGCCTTTGAAGTGTCACTCACTGATAGGGGTGCGGTGTTGAAGTTGATCCGAACCCGTGAAGATGCCTCGTCTATCAGGTCAATAGCCTTATCAGGCAGGAACCTGTCGGGGATGAACCTGGTGGCGAGATGCGCAGCTGCGCGGATCGCTTCATCGGTGATTTCGAGCTGGTGGTGTTCCTCGTAGCGGCCCTTGACGCCTCGAAGAATGTCGACCGTCTCTTCGGAGGACGGTTCATTGACCGTGACCGGCTGGAAGCGACGCTCCAACGCGGGGTCTCGCTCGACATATTTGCGATAGTCGTCCAGGGTGGTTGCGCCGATGCACTGCAGCTCACCGCGAGCAAGAGAAGGCTTGAGGATGTTCGCTGCGTCCACGGCACCTTCGGCGGCTCCGGCCCCGACCATGGTGTGGATCTCATCGATGAACAGCACGCAGTTGGAGCTGCCTCGAATCTCCTCGATGACCTTCTTGAGCCTCTCCTCGAATTCGCCGCGATACTTGGTCCCAGCTACCAGGGCGCCCATGTCCAGGGTCACCAACCGCTTCCCTTGTAGGGTGGCGGGTACATCGTTGCTGGCTATACGCTGTGCTAGAGCCTCGACGATAGCTGTTTTTCCGACACCGGGCTCTCCAACGAGCACCGGGTTGTTCTTCGTCCGCCGGCTAAGTATCTGAGTGACCCGTTGAATCTCCTGCTCTCGGCCCACGGTGGGATCGAGTTTGCCGGCGCGGGCTGCAACGGTGAGGTCAATGCCGAGTTGATCGAGGGTCGGAGTAGGGGACTGGCCTCTGGCGCCACTCCCGCTCTGAGACTTGCTGGGGCTCTGAGTCAGGATGCGGCTGGTCTCGGCCCTGACCTTGTCCAAGTTGACCTGAAGGCTCTCCAGGACACCAGCGGCGACGCCTTCGCCCTCTCGCAGGAGGCCTATGAGCAGGTGTTCAGTTCCAATGAAGTTGTGGTTGAGCCTGCGGGCTTCGTCGACCGCCAACTCGACGACCTTCTTGGTTCGTGGGGTCAGCCCCTTCTCGCCAGAAGTCGCCTTTTCTCCGCGGCCGATGATGAATTCGACCGCAGACCTGACCTTATCAAGTTCCACACCGAGATTTGAGAGTACTTTGGCGGCGACGCCATCAGTCTCACGCACCAAGCCTAGCAGGATGTGCTCAGTCCCAATGTAATTGTGGTTGAAGCGCTGGGCTTCTTCATTTGCCAGCGACAGTACCCTGCGGGCTCTCTCGGAAAACTTCTCAAACCTACTTGGCATAGGGGCGTCTCCAGGTATTTGTTGTATACGGGTTGTTAGTCGCCTTCGCCCTCCGACTGCAGGAGACTGAGACCGAGTCGTCGTAGCTCGGGCTCAATTCTCAAGATCTTCAGTCGTACGTCGTCACCTTCTTGTACGACCTCACGAGGATGTTGGATCATCCGAGAGGTCAGTTCTGAGATGTGAATTAGCCCCTCAACCGAATCCTCGACCCGGGCAAAAGCGCCAAATCCTGTGAGCTTGGTAATCGTGGCATCCACCATGTCCCCAACTTGGAACTTTTCGTTGATGGTCTCCCAAGGCTCCGGCTGGAGCCGCTTTAGGCTGAGGGCGATCTTCATATTGACGGCGTCGACCCTCAAAACAAAGACATCAACTTCTTGACCGACCTTCACGATCTCATCCGGGGACCGAACGGGAGACCATGACAGCTCAGAGATGTGTACAAGGCCGTCGGCTCCGCCGAGGTCTACGAAGGCTCCAAAACTGGAGATGCCAGTAACGGACCCTCGGCGTACCTCGCCTTCACGCAGCTCTTCGATGAGCTTGCCCTTGCGCTCCTCGCGCTGTTCTTGGACCGCCTGGCGTTCGGACAGGATGGCCCTGTTCCGCCCGCGATTTACCTCAAGCACCTTGAGTTTGAGCTCTCTGCCTAGGTGCTGGTTCTCTGGTGGCTCTTTGGGTGGCTCTGGAGGTTTCTCCTCGACCTGGCCCGCGGCCTCTCCGCCATTCTCACCCTCTGCGTCCGAGGCGTCATCAGTGACTGCCACAGTGTTGCCTTCAGGTGCTTCGGCGGGCTCGGAAGCCGGTGGCTGTTGGAACTGCCGGAACGTGTCGCGGGAGATACTCATGAGCTGGGACATCGGAACGAAGCCCTGCACACCCTCAACCTCGACAACCGTGCCGCCACGATTGAAGCCCAGGATGATCCCTGTGAGTACTTGGCCAGACTCGGCGGCCTTCTCGAGCACTTTCCAACCCTTTTCGCCAAGGGCCTGATCAATCGAGAGCACTGCCCCGTTCTCACCCGTTTCACCCTTAATGACGAACACAACGATCTCGTCGCCCAATTTGGGAGGCTCAACGCCTTCGCGGGTGGTGGATCTCATCTCTCCGGGGGGGATGAGGCCTTCAGATTTGTGGCCAATGTTGACCAAAACGCCATCGGCGTCGGAGCGCATGACAATGCCCTCGACGATATCGCCACGGGATAGAGGCTTTAGGGGCTGCATGGAGTCTAGCAGCTTACCCATGTCCTCCATCTCATCCATCTCATCCATCTCATCTATCTCGGGAGGATCTTGCGGTTCACCAATCAACGTATGCTACCGCCTTCCTGGAAAGTGATGGCTCCGGTCATAGTGGTCAGCAGGCGATCATGGGGAGGAAAGCCAGGTGTCTGGTTTTCGGGAGGGGCTGTGTCGGAATACATTTTAGGGGGAGACCCCGCGATAGGTGGTGCCCTATCCACATAGGGATTAGAGGCTAATTGTAGCATAGGCATTCTGCCAGTGGTAGGCGGTTACGCCAACCGAAGGGCGATATTTCGTCTCGGGCGGCCCACCAGACTCCGTGCGGACCAGTTCGCGAAAGGACGAGTTGGTCTGGGTAAAAGAAAAGCCCCCTGGCAGTGACCTATTTTCCCACACCGTTACCAGTGCAGTATCGTCAGCGCTGAGGCGTTTCACTTCCGTGTTCGGGATGGGAACGGGTGGGGCCGCCTCGCTAGAAC
>Ga0302135_10000287_pt1 | contig 31040 bp, 25 predicted proteins | sample CBN3_surface_MG_FD_203119 | JGI IMG/M metagenome (GOLD analysis project Ga0302135, IMG submission 203119) | Marine microbial communities from Western Arctic Ocean, Canada - CBN3_32.1 | ecosystem: Environmental > Aquatic > Marine > Oceanic | place: Canada: Western Arctic Ocean | collected...
AAAAGATTGTGTTGGCCTATTCAGGTGGGCTCGACACGTCGGTAATTCTGCGTTGGCTGCAGGAGACCTATCGCTGTGAGGTTGTGACCTTTACTGCAGATTTAGGGCAGGGCGAAGATCTGGCGCCAGCGCGGGCGAAAGCCGAGCTGTTGGGCGTCAAGGAGATATTCGTCGAAGATCTTCGGGAAACGTTCGTTGCCGATTATGTTTTCCCGATGTTCCGCGCGAACGCGCTGTACGAGGGCACCTACTTGCTTGGGACGTCGATCGCCAGGCCGCTCATTGCCAAACGTCAAATCGAGATAGCTTTGGAAACCGGCGCTGATGCTGTAGCGCACGGCGCGACTGGTAAGGGCAATGATCAAATACGGTTTGAGCTTGGCTACTATGCGCTGAAGCCAGATATAAAAGTGATCGCGCCGTGGCGCGAGTGGGACCTGACGTCGCGCAGCAGCCTGATTGCCTACGCCGAATCGCACCAGATAAAGATTGACACTGATAAGCGGGGCGAAGCCCCATTTTCGGTCGACTCGAACCTGCTGCACATCTCTGCCGAAGGCAAGATTCTCGAAGATCCGTCGGTCGAAGCACCGGAGTACGTGTATTCGCGGACAGTGTCTCCCGAAGAGGCACCTGATAAAGCGCACTATGTAGAAATCGCCTTTGAGCGCGGTGATGCCGTGGCAATTGATGGCAAGAAACTGTCTCCGGCAACTCTTCTAACCACGCTGAATACGCTCGGCGGCGAAAATGGAATTGGCCGGCTGGATCTCGTTGAGAATCGCTTCGTCGGTATGAAGTCGCGTGGCATCTATGAGACGCCAGGCGGCACAATCCTTATTGCGGCGCACAGGGCCATCGAATCGCTGACCCTCGACCGCGAAGCAACGCACCTTAAGGACGAGCTGATGCCGCGCTATGCCAAGCTTGTCTATAACGGCTTCTGGTTCTCGCCTGAGCGCGAGATGCTGCAGGCGTTGATTGACAAGAGCCAGGAGCATGTCAGCGGCACAGTGCGCTTAAAACTCTACAAGGGCGGCATCCAGGTTGTTGGCCGAAGTTCGCCCGAAAGCCTCTACAGCGAGGAACATGTCACCTTCGAAGAGGATCAGGTCTATGACCAGCGCGATGCCGAAGGCTTCATCAAGCTCAATGCGTTGCGGCTGCGGCTTGCCGCGAGTAGAGGCGCCAAATAATACAATAAGCTGTTGAAGTCGGCTTGACTTTTGATTCCAGTCAAGGCATGCCTGCAGTATTGCTTCAACAATTGAAAGGAGGTGATCTGATGTCTTATCGTTTGGTGAGATTGTTTGCCGCTCATGTGATCAGCGGTTCGACGGACGTAACAACTTGGGTCACGTCTGCTCGGTGAACGCAGATCACTTCAACCGGTGAACACAAGCCTAGGCGGAACCGATAAAATATCCGCTGGCTCCACCGAAACGGAACGAAACTCGGCGCCACCTTATGGGTGGCGCCGACCTTCGTTTAAGGGGAAATTTTAGCGTTTTGTTGTGGAAGTCGGGGCGGCTTTTGGCACGGCCAGCGGTTGAGACAGAATTCTGCGGCTTCGCTGATTAGCCTGGAAGCGGCGTAACGCCAATCGCAAATTCGTGTAGGCCAAAAAGGACTCCGTAGAGCGCCATGCCACCGGCGATCCGGCCGACGCCAATCCCTGCCCAGTCGATTTTTGTGCGCCCGGTCAGTGCTGCAGCGAAAGGGAATAAAGAGGTTCGAAGAGCGACTGGACCCCAGCCGGCACCCGCCACCTGCGCGCGCCTATGGTCAATATGCGCCATGCCACCAATCGTCAGGATGCTGATCCCGCCGAACAGAACGATACTTGCAGCGTCACCGGTGACCGCTAGGTGGCCGAGTGACAAAAATGCAAGGCCCCATAGAAATGGATGCCGGGTAATGGTCATGATTCCCGGTGTCGGATCAGGCTCGTTAAGCGCATTTTCTCCGCCAACCATCGTTACGTTTCTGGTCGTCAGGCCCGCCACGGCAAACACGCAAGAAATTGGCATGATTACGAGAGGTATTATGTTAAATGCGGCGCTCGCGGCCCATAATTCGACAAAGGGCGCCGCATTATATGCAACGATGATCCAAGCCAGCGTGACCAGAGCAAAGACGGAAAACAGGCCGCGAAAACCGTTCTCACTCAGGCGCTCTATTAAATTCTGCCGAACAGGTAAACTCGCGAGCACGAAGTGGCCGATGACAAACGTTGCCATCGCAGACATGAGGTTGCCGAATGTTCCAATCAAAGTGCCGGCGCCGCGATTTCATTCTGCCGACAGGCGGCAATAACCGTATTGCGTAGCAGGCAGGCGATTGTCATCGGGCCAACGCCGCCTGGGACTGGAGTGATGGCGCCGGCAACGGCGCTAGCCTCATAAAAATTAACGTCACCCACTAGTTTGGCACGGCCCTCATCCGCGTCGATGCGGTTAATCCCAACGTCGATGACTGTGGCTCCTGGCTTGATCCAGCTTCCGCCGATCATTTCGGGCCGGCCGACTGCAGCGACTAGAATATCCGCGCGGGCACAGACGGCCAGAAGATCGCGGGTTCGCGAATGGGCGATCGTTACTGTGCAGCTTTCGCCGACGAGGAGTGCTGCCATGGGCTTTCCGACAATGTTGGAGCGTCCGACGATAACTGCGTCCAGCCCTGCTAAGTCACCCAGCGTATCCTTGAGCAGCATGAGGCAGCCCAGTGGCGTACAAGGCACCATTCCATCTCCGCCGGTAGCCAATAGGCCGGAGTTTACAACATGGAATCCGTCAACATCCTTAGCTGGATCAATTGCCGCGATAACCGCCTGTGAATCAATTTGCGATGGTAGGGGAAGTTGCACCAGGATCCCATTGACAGCAGCGTCTCTGTTAAGTTGGCTGATAAGTGCCAACAGATCACTCTGACTAGTTTCGACATCAAGCTTGTGCTCGAAACTCTTCATGCCAGCTTCCGATGTCTGACGTGCCTTGTTGCGCGTGTAGACTTGGCTCGCTGGATCTTCTCCCACCAAGACGACCGCGAGTCCGGGCGTCAGTCCATGGGTATTCTTGAGCGTCGCGACGCTGTCGGCAACGCGCAGGCGAAGTCCTTCTGCAAAAGCCTTCCCGTCGATAATTTTCGCGTCTGTCATGAATTCTTTTCGCCCGTCTGTTCAAACGAAATGCTAGCCTGTTCGGCTCACATGCAATGTGCAATATTTTTCGCCGTCCTCGATCTGGCACAATCCCATCATTCGATAGGTGCTACTGCCAGATGTCACGTGAACGGCAACACGGCTACCGTTGTTGTCCGCTTGAAAAGGTATCGTGTCCCCAGTGCCTATCTTGGCCAATACTCGAACAGAAGGCTGCGGATGAAGTACAAGCCGAGAATCAGGATGATTGGCGAAACATCGATGCCACCCAAATTAGGCATAAAGCGACGTATGCGCCGCAATAAGGGGTCAGTTATGCTATGGAGGGTGTCGCCCACTAGATAGACGAACCGATTTTGTGTGTTGACGACATTGAACGCTATCAACCAGCTCAGTATTGCTGAGATGATGATGCACCACACATAAAGATTGATAACGGTGCTAATCAGCCAGAGAATTGAAGTCATGGAATAGCAGGGCCGTCTGTAAATTCATTCATTACAGAAGACACTAACTTTATAGGACAGACTGTTGCAAGAGCCGCGAAGGGATTGATCATTGGGTGCAATGCCCGTTGTCCAAGTGTGAAACTTGACAGGGTACGGATAGCACTCACATAGTTCGCGCGCTTGGCAGATTAGGTATTTCATAATAAATTGTGTGGCTAGTTCGCCATATATTTATCCGCTCTGGAAATGATGGGGCCGTAGCTCAGTTGGGAGAGCGTCGCGTTCGCAATGCGAAGGTCAGGAGTTCGATCCTCCTCGGCTCCACCACGTCCTTTTGCTGCAAAACACGGCATGTAGGTAACTGGTCCAGTTGGCTGATCCTATAGGTCTAGCTTTGCGGCCTGGTTGTACGATGCCACATATATAGAGTGGCGACTGTTTGGTGCAAAATTTTTCAATTTGAGGGTGGAAGTTGCCAAATTTTTATAACCCAGACCTTGCGGCGAAACCCGATGACCCGTTTGCCCGAGATGAAACCGACGCGCTGGTCAGACGGGATTATTGGATGTCGATGAGTGATCAATCCGTGGTTCTGACGATGACGGCTGGCGTTGGTGCCAATCTTTCCAACGAAGAGAAGAGAGCGCATCTGGAAGACATCAAACGGGGGCATTTAATCGACCAGGTCTGTATTCAGGAGATCCTGCCGCCGGAATAGCCACGCGCTAAGCGCTCGCGAGTATCTCCCGCGAATTGCCTCACCAACAATCATCTCGTTGACGCTTGGCTGTCCGTCGAAAAATTTAAGACAAAAAATTATAAGGACACAAAATGAACAACAGAAGTGGACCAGATATCGGACTAGCCATTGTTGGTTGTGGCACGATCGGCCGTATCCGAGCGAAGTTTGCACGTGACTATCCTGGGATCGGCTGGCTCGGCCTCTGCGATATAGATGAAACACTCTGTCGGAAGCTCGCGGAGGAGGTCGGTGCAGACTTCTTTACGACCGATTATGAGGAGCTGATCGCTCGGCCGGAAGTCCAGGCAACCATGATTATCACTGATGAAAACCGTCATACCGAGCCAACGCTGCTCGCGATTGCGCAAGGCCATAAGCTTTTCATCGAGAAGCCATTGGCCACAAACGCAAAGGAATCTGAGACTATCCTCAAGGCGATCCAGGACAACGATATTGATGCAGTCGTCGGTTACACGCAGCGCTTCCGCCGCCGCTTCCTGGCAATCAAGGAGCGTTTGCTAACGGGTCAGATTGGTGAAGTAACTGGTGTCGTAACACGTGCATTCATGAATCGCATGGTGCCCCTTGCCACAATCCGGAAGACCAATGACCGTACTAATCTGACGCCGATGGTTGTCTCGGGAACTCACAGCCTGGATATGTCGATGTGGTTAATGGAGGGCAAGACACCAGTCTCGGTCTATGCCGGGTCCAACGACAAAGTGCTTTCCCAACTCGGCACCAAGGATTCCACATTTGGTATATTCACCATGGATGACGGCACGATTTTTAGCATGAACATAAGCTGGGCATTGCCCGTCGTCTGGCCTGGTTCGGTTTACGGTCTTGAGATCGGCATCGTTGGCACCAAGGGAGTCATTGATGTCGAGGATACTCACCGCGATGTTGTCTTGGCGTCGGAGATACCTCAAGGCGCCGGCTACGCGCCAGAAGGTTTTGAGCCAGAATTCCAGCGTCATGTTGATTTTCTTACGAGTTATCCGCCGGGCGACCTTTATCTTGATCAGCTATGGGGCCCAATGCGTGAGGAAACCAACGCATGGTTTGCGCGCATTCATTCCGGGCTCGACACACCGCACGCGACGGCCGCCGATGGTCACCGCAATTTGATGCTGACGATGGCGATGGACCTATCCGCCGCGCGCGGCGAAGTGGTCAGGCTGCCAATAACCCCAGAAGATTTTTAGGCCCAGACCTACTTCTCGACAGGGAAGCCCACGATGCTGCCCCACTCTGTCCAGGAACCGTCATAGATCTTTGCGCCGGTGTAGCCAAGGACATGCGTCATCGCTGTCCAAGCCAGAGTCGCGCGGTGACTTAGCCGGCAATAGCAGACGATTTCCTCGAAATTACCTGGATCGATGCTTAACGCACCGAAGGCCCGGCGAATTTCGTCGGCGTCCTTGAAGGTATCGTCGTCGTTAAAAAATTCTTTGAAGAATAGGTGAGCAGCGCCAGGAATACGGCCAGCGCGCTCTGCACCGTGGTCGAATTGTCCATACGACATAACCCGTTCGCCGCTGTATTCCTCAGGGCTCCTTACATCGAGTATGAGGCGTCCGGCCATGCCCAGATTATCGCGGATGGCATTGCGGCCGAGGCGCATGGATACGTCGCCCTGATGCGGTGCGTAGGCAACTGGCGTCGTTTGAGGAACATCCGTGGTCATCGGACGACCCTCGGCCGTCCATTTAGTGCGCGTGCCGTCGAGGAGTTTCAGGTCGGGATGCCCGGCCATGGTAAGGGCCCAAAATCCATATGTTCCGTATTGAACGGGATCGCCGTAAAGCACCAAGGTGTCGCTATCGCCTATGCCGACATCGCCCAATCGTTCTGCAAGTTCGGCCGGCGTAATCATCTGCCGGTCGGTTTCGTGCCAGCATAAATCTTTCCAATAGAAGCGTACGGCGCCAGGAATATGGCCATTGTGGTATTCCGCCTCCTCGTTCTTCGCAGACACTTCGATGATTTTGACGCGGGGGTCATCCAAGTGTGCGGCGAGCCATTCCGTAGTAACGATTGGTGATGTCATGTTCTCTTCCTCTCAGGAATTCAGCGCAACGATAAGGGCGGCGTGGATCAATAAACCCGATTATGCAGGGTTTTATTCTGCTGTAGAACGCGTTCGATATCTTGACCTTCAATGAAAGCTAAACGTTCACGTATATGCTGCAAAGAGAGATATTTTTATGGCTGAAACGCAGTGGTCCGATCAGTTATCCGCCGGAAAGCGCCTCAATGGCCCGTTCAACCTGTGGTCGGTCAGCCGAAGAGGCGGGCAACAGCGCAAGCGCGCGCTGAAGATGTGTTTTCGCAATTTCTATGTTCCCCGCCGCTATTTCGGCCTGGGCGACAAACCAAAGCGCTTCGACGCTGTCCGGCAAAAGCGATAGTACATTGCGCATGACGGCGACTGATTCGCCGGATGGCTTGCCGTCGCGAACTGCGCGAATCGCGCGGGCATAATATATTAAGATGTCGACGTTGCCCGGATTGAGTGATGCTGCACGCGCGAGGGCGTCACGCGTATCTGTTGGCCGCTTTAGAACGTCGTACGATCGCGCGAGCCTGATCCAGCCCTCGATGTCGTTGGGCTCATCTTCCAGCCGTACGGCAAGTGAAGCGACCATGCCCTCGATCATAGACGCCCGCTCTTCTGCGGAGAGTTGCTGGGCAGCGTCGACCTGCTCGGTGGTTGGGCCACGAGCGGTGTCTGCACTTGCGGCACCCCCGGTGTCTCCATTAGCGGCGGCACTAGCGAGGCCCAGTTTCTGGCCAAGTGCCAAAAGTTGCCGACGCGGAAATGGCGCTTTTTCAAAAATCGCCAGCGCGCTAGCAAGTACGGCTTCCGCTTTGTCTTGTTGTTTGATCACCGCGTAGGCACGAATCAACCGAAGCCAGCCCTCGAACTCGAGTGGGTTCTCCTCGAGCCGTGCCGCCAAGCCTTCGATCATGCCCCCGATCATTTGCGTCCGCTCTTCTGGCGACATTGCGGCCGCTGCGGTTACATCGGCTGCTGTCGGTCCCCTTGCGGTTGTGTCTGTAGTTGCCGTCGTTGCTGGCAGCGGTTTTGGCAGAACCGACGCAGCATCTAGGCCGAGCGCTCGAGCGGCATCCTCGGCGCGGCTGCGAACAATTGGCAGCCATTGCGCGTCAGCGGGTGAATCGGCGATGAGTGCCGCCCACAAGTCCAGTGCATTGGCATTGTCACCCTGCTGGTAGCTCGCAAGGCCGGTGTAGTAGCGCGCCCGGACGTCACCTGCGTCGCGTCGCAGCGCCTCTTCGAACGCGCCTTGCGCAACGGGTGTCACAGTGTCGCCAGCCGCCAGAGTGAGCGCTTCGCCGTAGATGCCGTAGAGGTTCGCATTGTTGAGGTCGAGGCCTAACGCTTGTTTGTAGCCCTGAGCAGCCGCGTCATGGCGCTGAAGGTTTGTATACGTCCGTGCGAGGAGGAGCCATCCTTCTAAATCTTCCGGTTCGGATTGGAGGCGGCTTGCCAACCGAACTGCGAGGGCATTGAGATCCGTGAGGTTTGCAGCATTTTCCGTGTTTGGCTGGCTCTGCGCACGATCGGCAAATGGCGCTCCTGGCAACCCCGGCGTGCCCAATCGCGTGTAGATCGCTAGCGCTGCAGCGGGCACAGCGACTGCGATCACCAATGCGCTGAGTTGAACAGCAAGCCGACTGCGCGTTCGCCCATCACTGCTGGCACGTTCCCGCGAGGCTTTTCTGCGGTTGTCTGCTGCAAGCAGGCGCCGGGCGATTTCCGCCCGTGCGGCGGCAACTTGGTCGTCGGTCAGACGTCCGGCGCTGTGCTCCCGGTCGAGTTCTGCGATCTGATCTTTGTAGACTTCGACGTCATAGTCGTTGGCATCGGTTGAATTAGCCTTGGCTCTTAATAGAGGAACGACAAGCGCTGCTGCCACAATGACCGACATCAGACCGGCTACTATCCAGAAAATCATGGTTGCTGCTCGTCGTCTTCTCCGAGAAGTTGACTGAGCTGCCGGGCTTCGTCGGCGGCGAGCTGGTCGCCACCTTGCGGCACGACATGACGGCGTCCGCGGAAATAGAATGCAGCACCAGCAAATGCCAACAGGAAGATGCCGATCGGCCCGAACCACAATGCCCAGGTTTCAGGCTTGATTGGCGGCTTTAGGAGTACGAAATCCCCGTAGCGCGAAGACAGATAATCAAGCACTCCCTGGTCGCTGTCTCCAGCAACCAAGCGTTCGCGGACAAGGATGCGCAAATCGCGCGCTAGATCAGCGTTGGAATCATCGATCGACTGGTTTTGGCAAACGAGACAACGGATATGGGTGGATAACGCACGAGCGCGGCTTTCCAGCATTGGATCATCGAGGACTTCCGATGGCTCGACGGCACCAGCGGCGGACGCAAATGTCAGCAAAAGTGCACAAAGAACCGCGGCCCGGATCATCCTTGCAACTCTCGGATCAACGGTAAGATCGTCTCCTCGAGGATTTCTGGAAAGATCGGTCCCACCTGCTTGAAGCGAATGCGACCCTCAGCATCGATAATGTAGGTTTCTGGAACGCCGTACACGCCAAAGTCGACGCCAGCATTGTTGTCCGGATCTTGGCCGATGCGCGCATAGGGATCGCCGAGTTCGGCGAGCCAGGCCAATGCATCGGCCGGCCGGTCCTTCCAATTGATGCCGTAAACCGGAACGATATTTTCCTCCGCTAATTTCATCAGGAGAGGGTGTTCGACGCGGCATGGTAAACACCAAGACGCGAAGATATTAACAATAAATACCTGGCCGTTAAGGTCCTTATTACCGAACCCAAGTTTGTCGGGTACAAGGGGCGGTAACTCGAATTCCGGCACAGGTTGGTCAATTAAGGCCGAAGGTATAATGCGCGGATCATTTTGAAGGCCAGCCCAAAGATAGACCGCCAATACTAGAAAAGCAGACAGTGGAACTAAGAACAAAACGCGACGCGCTAACATTCAATCGGCCCCAGCCGCGGCAAGTAGAGGTGCCGATTTTTCTTTGCGCGCCGGCGCTCCTACGCGCAATCGCCGATCCGACAGGGATGTCAATCCACCGGCGACCAAGATCAAGATGCCGAGCCAAATCCATGGAATAAATGGTTTATGAAATAGACGCACCGTGATGCCATTCGCGCCGTCGCCGTCGCCGATGACAACGTAGAGATCGGCGAAGGCTGTGCTGTAAATCGCTGCCTCGGTGGTTTGACTATTTTGGACCATATAGGACCGTCGTTCGGGCTCAAGGATTGTCGTAACTTCCCCGTCCTGGCGCACCGTGAAAGTTGCCCGCTGCGCCGTATAGTTCGGTCCGGGCTGATCTCGAACGCCGTCCAGCGTGAGTTTGTAGCTTGAAATCTGCGCTGTCTCTCCGGGCTGCATAATAAGCACATTCTCACTTTGCCAAATCGATGCGCCCGTAATGCCGACAATAAGAATTGCAAAACCGAAATGCGCAAAAGTCATGCCCCAGATGTTACGCGGCAGATTCGAAAGTCGCCGAAGGCTGTCGGCGAAAGCTACTCGTCCCAGCCCAATACGCTCGGCGAATGTCACGAGCACTGACGTCGCCAGCCACGCTGCAAGCGACATGCCCATAACGCCGAATACAGACTGTCCCCATGTGATGTAACTGGCGATAACGGCGACGGTCATAGTTGCTGCGAAGGCAAATTTGAGACGCCCCAGGACACCGGCAAGATCACCGCGTTTCCATGCGAGCAATGGCCCGGCGCCCAATGCAATGACAAGCGGGATCATGAGAGGGACGAATGTCGTATTGAAGAAAGGTGGACCGACAGAAACCTTGCCGCCACCGATTGCCTCAAGGAATAGCGGGTAGAGAGTACCGAGAAACACAGTTGCAGCGGCTGTCGTCAGCAACAGATTGTTTAGGATGAGGCTGCCTTCACGGCTGATTGGTGAGAACAGACCTCCACCTTTAAGTACTGGCGCACGCACGGCGTAAAGCGCGAGGCTGCCACCAATTACGACAACAAGAAGCATCAAAATGAAAATACCGCGCGCCGGGTCAGTGGCAAACGCATGGACCGAGGTGAGCACGCCTGAGCGCACCAAAAAGGTGCCGACAAGGCTCAGAGAGAACGTCAGAATGGCAAGCAGTATTGTCCACGTTTTGAGCGCGTCGCGGCGCTCTACGACGAGGGCGGAGTGCAATAGAGCCGTTCCGACGAGCCATGGCATGAAGGACGCATTCTCGACGGGATCCCAATACCACCAGCCACCCCAGCCAAGTTCGTAATAGGCCCACCAGCTTCCGAGGCCAATTCCGGCTGTTAGAAACGACCAGGCAAGGAGCGTCCAGGGCCGTACCCAGCGTGCCCATGCCGCGTCGACTTTTCCTTCGATCAATGCGGCTATAGCGAAGGAGAACGCGATGGAAAACCCAACATAGCCGGCATAAAGAATCGGTGGATGAAATGCGAGGCCCGGATCCTGCAATAATGGGTTCAAGCCGTTACCATCCGGTGGAGCTGGGAACACCCGCAGAAATGGATTCGACGAGAAAAGCATGAAGGCGAGAAAACCGACCGCAATCATCGCTTGGACACTCAGCACGCGCGCTTTGAGCGACGGCGGCAAATTTGTGCCGAAAACTGCAACCATGGCGCCGAACAAAGCGAGGATCAAAACCCAGAGGACGAGTGAGCCTTCATGATTTCCCCAGACCCCGGAAATTTTGTAGATGAGCGGTTTCAGCGAGTTTGAATTCTGCACAACGTTGAGGACTGAAAAGTCGCTTGTCAGATACGCATGGGTCAGCGCAGCAAAGGCGATCACCATAAGTCCGAGTTGCACAATTGCTGCTGGACGTGCGACGGCCATCCATGCGGGGGTTCCACGTGCAGCGCCGATCAATGGTATGGTTGCTTGGGCTAGTGCAGTGACGAGCGCCAACGCTAGCGCGAACTGTCCAATCTCGGCGATCATGAGCCCTCGTCCCCCGTTTCGGGTTCGTGCCACTGGCCTGCAGCCTTGAGCGCATCGGCAACTTCCGCAGGCATATAGTTCTCATCATGTTTGGCGAGCACTTCATTTGCCATGAACGACCCGTTATCCGATAGGCTGCCTTCCGTTACAACGCCTTGCCCCTCGCGGAAAAGGTCTGGCAACTGACCTCGGAAACTGACATTTACGGTGCTTGCTAGGTCGGTTATGGTGAAGAGGTTGGTTATGCCGTCTTCGCCTTTTCGTACACTATCCTCGACAACGAGTCCCCCAAGTCGAAATGGCCGTCCGGGTTCAATCTGTTGTTCCGAGAGATCACTGGGGCTGTAAAAGAAAACGAGGCTATCCTCGAAGGCGACAAGGACCAAAGTCGCGGCAATCCCAAGCAGCGTCACGCCAGTAGCGACAGCAACAAGCCGCCGCCGCCGTCTGGCGACCGCTGGGTTGAAACCTCGTTTCGGGGCGGGGTTCGTGCTCAAGAGTTATTTGCCTCTTGGTTCCTAGCTGGCGGTGGGCTGCGCCGCGACTGTCGCTCTGACTCCAATACACTAAGTGTCCGGCGGTCGCGAGCAAGACTCCGCATTACTGTCACGAACAATCCAGTCAAAACGACTGTTGCTATCAGGTAAGCCGGCCAAACAAAAACGCCGTACCCACCGAGTGTCAACAATTTGCTCAAACCTCCAAGTCCCAGAAATTCATGTCCCGCACACTCTGATCATCGTGCCTGCGCAATTCGCAGACTACGAATTTTCGCTCCAATCAATTCGCCATTCATTTTTAGGATCAGCAGTGTTGCGTACATTCCCATGAAGGCGAAAGCCATCAGCAGCAGCGGCGTTAGCATCGAAGAATGAATCGCCGGCGCGTCGAGCCGGGTCAAACTTGCGGGTTGATGAAGTGTGTTCCACCAGTCCACTGAAAACTTGATGATCGGCAGGTTGACCGCGCCAACGATCGCCAAAACGGCACCGGTTCGCATGCCGCGAGAAGCATCATCGAATGCGTTCACCAGGGTGATATAGCCGACATAAAGAAATAGCAGAATTAGGACTGACGTAAGTCGGGCATCCCAAACCCACCAGGCGCCCCATGTGGGTTTCCCCCACAACATGCCCGTGGTGAGACAAATGATTGTGAATGCTGCGCCAATCGGCGCGCTCGATTTGGCAGCGATGTGCGCGAGGGGATGCTTCCAAATGAGCGCGACTGCGCTGGCAATCGCCATGTTGGCGTAAATGAAACTCGCCATCCAGGCCGAAGGTACGTGAATGTACATGATGCGGACTGTTTCACCCTGCTGGTAGTCCGCAGGCGACGCAAATATTGCAAAGTACAGCCCTGCGATAAGGCAGCACAGCGTAACCCCTGCGCACCAAGGCAGGGCTGCATTTGCGGCCTTCAAGAATCGATTGGGGTTAGCAAATCTTTGCATGGTGTACCTTTAATAGTATTGGGGTAGTGTTCGTAAAGGTTTTTGCCGCTTGATCGCGCTGTGTTGAACATCCGGCAGTGGAAGTTACTGTGTTATGTAAGGGATTGGCGAAGTGCGGTCGCTGCGGCCCAGGGTGCCAGTGGCAGTGTCGCAATCAGCATAGCACCGAGAATTAGCAAGTGCGGACGGACGGCCAGACCGGAAATTCCGGCGTCGATTGCGGCAACACCAAATACGAGCACTGGAATGAAAAGCGGCAGGACAAGAAGCGATACGAGAACGCCGCTGCGTCGCGCGCCAAGGGTAAGAGCGGCACCAATCGCGCCGATCAAACTCAAAGTTGGTGTCCCTATCGCCATGACCGCAATGAGGATCAGATAGCCATCCGCTGGCAGCCTCAGTGCAACGGCAAGAAACGGTGCTGCAACAATCAGTGGTAACCCAGCAACAAGCCAATGGGCAGCGACCTTCGCCAACACAATGAACTCAAGCGGCGGCGATGATGTAACCAAGAGGTCAAGGGAGCCATCGTCGAAATCGCTTTGAAATAAGCGGTCTAGTGAAAGCATCGTTGCGAGCAGCGCTGTTACCCATATCACGCCCGCCGCGATTCGCGCGAGGATGACCGGTTCCGGCCCTACCGCAAACGGGAACAGAGAAACCGTAATTACAAAGAACATCACAAGGACCGCGACATCCGATCCCTGGCGCAGCGCCAGCCTAAGGTCCCGCCGGAGAATCTGGATGAGCGCGCGGGTCAAATCGACATGTCCTCAAAGCCTACGCTGCCGGTTGGCGCGAAAGTATCAACATCGAACTCGGACGCGTCTTGCAAATTCAGTGGACCGTGTACTGCTGCAACCACCATACCGCCGCCAGCACGATGTGCTGCAATTGCCGACAACAACATTGTCACTGCGCCTTCATCCAACGAAACGGTCGGTTCATCGAGGAGCCATAGCGGTGCCTGACTGGCGACAAGGCGGGAAAGCGCAAGCCGACGTCGCTGTCCCGCGGATAAGAGCCGGACCGGTAGGTCTGCAAGGTCGATCAGCGCAAACACCTCAAGTGCATTACGAAGATTGAATGCAGACGCTTTGAGCGAAGCAGCGAATGATAGATTTTCGGCCACGGTAAGCAATGGCTTGATTGCATCCTGGTGCCCAACATAGTGAATGTTTGCACCATGCGTGTGGATATCCTGAGAAATATCCAGTTCGTTCCAGGTCAATACTCCCGAGTCGGGGCGCAGGAGCCCGGCCATAAGACGAAGGAGCGTCGATTTTCCACTGCCGTTGGGGCCTCTAAGCACGATGGCGTCGCTCTCGCCAATTGAGAACGAGAGACCTTCGAACACAGTCTTTTCGCCGCGGATACAAACGAGGTCGTTGCCGGTGAAGCGACTAGGCATACCGTTAATCCATACTCGCCGTGGAGTCTTCAGACGTCACACATATATCATAGCGAATGCCCTCGGCGAGAGTTGGCAAATGGTAATCCGTGGTTTTCCGGCGTGTCGCCCTGATGCGTGCAAAAAAAGGCGGCTGCTTGGATTGGATAAGCAGCCGCCTAAGTCTTACGACCAAAGATGGGTCGTTTTGAAGGCTGTCAGGTACAGCCTCCCTGAGAGGGGAGATCTCTCAATGCCTAACAAAATGGACCCCAACTGTGCAAAACCTTGGCCCGGATTAGGGCAATTCTGTGGTATTTTTCGGCGACAGGCCATATTTGACCGCTGCCAAATGGATAGTTTCGACGGCTCAGTCTGTCCATAATTTTGTGATTCAGTTGCAGACCCGTGCTCCCTGCATCGTGTTCGCCTATAATGATGTTCGCCACGCTGCACCAAATGAGGGCTCTCTTCATAAAGTCGCCCCAAACGCCGCAGTGTTGAAGCATATGCTTAGGGAGATGCACTGTGATCGGCCAAGATACCTTGAAGACCAGACGGACCCTTAGTGTTGGGGATCGCAAATACGACTACTTCAGTCTTAAGGCAGCGGCGGCGGAGTTAGGCGACATATCATCGTTGCCCTATACGCTAAAAGTCCTGCTTGAAAATCTTTTGCGCTACGAAGATGGACGTAGCGTAACCGTTGACGACATACAGGCACTTGCGCAGTGGCTTGAAACGCGCAGCAGTAGTCGAGAGATTGCTTTCCGCCCTGCACGTGTGCTGATGCAGGACTTTACAGGTGTTCCGGCCGTCGTGGACCTGGCGGCGATGCGCGACGCGATGGTTAAAATGGGTGGTGACCCTGAGCTGATCAATCCACTGCCCCCGGTCGATCTGGTAATCGATCATTCGGTTATGGTGGATGCCTTCGGCAATGCCGGCGCATTTCAAAAGAACGTCGACTTGGAATTTGGACGCAATCGCGAGCGCTACGAATTCCTGCGCTGGGGACAGGGCGCCTTCGATAATTTTCGCGTCGTTCCACCGGGAACTGGCATATGCCACCAAGTGAATCTTGAACATCTTGCGCAGACCATTTGGTCCAGCGAAGAGGGCGGCAGCACGTTTGCTTACCCAGATACATTGGTCGGAACAGACAGCCACACCACAATGGTAAATGGACTGGCGGTATTGGGCTGGGGTGTTGGCGGTATCGAGGCCGAGGCCGCTATGCTCGGGCAACCAATTTCGATGCTGATCCCGGAGGTTGTTGGTTTCAAGTTTACGGGGACACTTCCAGAAGGTGCGACCGCAACGGATGCGGTTCTAACGGTAACGCAAATGCTGAGGACTAGGGGCGTTGTCGGTAAATTCGTCGAATTTTTTGGACCTGGTCTTGATAACCTGACGCTCGCGGATCAAGCGACAATCGCGAACATGGCGCCGGAATACGGTGCCACCTGCGGGTTTTTCCCGGTGAGTCAGGCGACATTGGACTATCTCACCCTAACGAGCAGGGAAGCCTCGCGTGTGGCACTCGTTGAAGCCTACGCAAAGGAACAGGGCATGTGGCGAGACGCAACGACGCCTGAGCCGAGTTTCAGCGATACACTGGAGTTGAATTTGGACGACGTTGAGCCTTCGCTGGCCGGTCCAAAACGGCCACAGGACCGCATCGGTTTGCGTAGTGCTGCGGTTTCGTTCAGTGGTGGATTTGAGAAACTTTCTGGTCGTTCGGAGCAACGTGAAGTCGCCGTTCAGGGTGCGAATTATTCGCTCGCGGATGGCGCTGTTGTTATTGCATCGATTACGAGTTGCACGAACACGTCAAATCCGAGTGTTCTGGTTGCCGCCGGTCTCGTTGCAAGAAACGCACGTGAGCGAGGCCTCAAGGTTAAACCGTGGGTAAAGACCTCGTTTGCGCCGGGCAGCAAGGTTGTAACGGACTATCTCGTTGCGAGTGGCCTGCAAGACCATTTAGACGCCGTGGGATATAACCTTGTTGGCTACGGATGTACGACGTGCATCGGCAATTCAGGGCCGTTGGCCGACCCAATCACAGCGGCGATTGAAGAAGGCGATCTAACGGTCGCTGCCGTCCTTTCTGGAAATCGCAATTTCGAAGGCCGCATTCATCCACTGACGCGTGCCAACTATCTTGCGTCGCCGCCGCTGGTTGTCGCTTACGCGCTTGCCGGCTCGGTGAACGTGGATCTGCCGGTAGACCCGCTTGGCACGGATACGGACGGCCAGCCGGTTTATCTGAGAGATATTTGGCCGTCAAACAAGGAAATTCAGGCGATAATTGAACAGACAATTACGCCGGAAATGTATGCCCTGCGCTACGCTGATGTTTTTAAAGGTGACAAGGAGTGGCAATCGATCAATGCCGAAGAGGGCCGTACCTATAAATGGCGGATCGGCAGCACATATGTTCAGAGTCCGCCATATTTTGAGGACATGTCGAGCGAGCCTGAAGCGATCAACAACATCCATGGAGCGCGGATACTGTCGCTCCTCGCCGACTCTGTCACGACCGACCATATATCGCCAGCCGGCGCAATTAATGCTGAGTCACCAGGCGGCGAGTACCTCGTATCGCACCAAATTCCGCCACGCGAATTCAATTCATACGGCTCTCGGCGAGGAAATCATGAGGTTATGATGCGGGGGACTTTTGCGAATATCCGTATCCGAAACGAAATGGTGCTCGGTACAGAAGGTGGCGTCACAAAGCACTACCCATCAGCAGAAATGCTGCCGATCTACGAAGCGGCGATGCGCTACGTGTCGGACGGCGTGCCACTTGTTGTCGTTGCCGGCAAGGAATACGGCACCGGCTCGTCACGTGATTGGGCGGCTAAGGGAACGCGTCTGCTTGGTGTGAAAGCGGTGATTGTTGAAAGCTTTGAGCGGATTCATCGCTCAAATCTGGTCGGTATGGGCGTGCTTCCTCTTCAGTTCAAGGAAGGCATGAGCCGCAAATCTTTGAAATTGGATGGCAGCGAGATTTTTGATCTTGAGGGCCTTGATGACGGCATCACGCCGGGCATGGATGTGCTGGCGACAATTACGCGGAGCGACGGGTCGTCCGAATCCATTACGCTGACCTGCCGTATCGATACGGTTGATGAAGTGGATTATTACCGCAACGGCGGAATCCTTCACTACGTGTTGCGGTCGATGATGGCTGCCGCTTGACTCACGGTCATGTGATTCGTCGGTGATGGGGTAGGTATATATTTTCGCTGTCATGCGTCGACTATTGTTATCCAGTGTACTTGTGCTCCTTGCGGCGACAGTTGTTCCATTCGGACCGGCGCGTTCCGGGGAAGCGCCAGTGGTGGTCAAATTTTTCACAAGCCAAGGCTGCTCGTCCTGCGTCCCGGCAGATGCGTATTTACGGGTGCTGGCGAAGCGCACTGACGTTATTGCGCTCGCTTTTTACGTCGATTACTGGGACTACATCGGCTGGAAAGATGAATTTGCTCAGCCTGTGTTCACAACACGCCAACATGCATATCGAAGGACGCTTAAATCACGCTATGTGTACACGCCTCAAGTTGTCATTAACGGCCTGGTCCACAATGTAGGGTCCGACGTTGAGGAAATTGAGCGCCAAATTGTCAAATTCCGAGGGGTGGTAGACGTAGGGCCTCAGTTGCGCCTGTTTCAGGCTGGTGAGAACATCACCGTTGAGGTTGGAGCCGGTCAATATATTTTTTGTCACCTAAGATGACGAACAAGCGACCGAAGTGACCCGGGGCGAAAATTCAGGAAAAAAGCCGGTGAATGCGCGTATCGTTCGTGAAATGCACCGCATTGGCAAATGGGACGGGACGGCGAATAAATACGTCGTCTCGCTTTCTGGTAAGAGTGGCAACGCGGGTTGCGCCGTGTTGTTGCAATCTCCAGGGGGGGTCATATGGAGTGCACAGTCCCTAGCGTTCGCCAGAAACTAGTATATCACCATAAATTTTAGCTCGTACGCCGGCCAACGCTGGTACGTCAATATTCAGCCGCGAGGCTTTTTCCCATCACTTCCGACAAACGCCGGGAAAAAGCGATCGGATCAGGAATGGCTTCGCCTTCGAGAATACGGGCCTGATCGACGAGCAACAACGCCGCATCGTTAAGCTGATCCGGCGCACCCGGCTCTTTCGCCCGTGCCGCGAGGTCGCGGATTAGCTTATGCGCCGGATTAATTTCGAGAATGCGTGGCGCGAACGCATCGAGATGTTTATGCGCTTTGAGGAGGCGCGCGAGATGCATATCCACATCGCCCGAATCCGCGACCAAGCAGACGGCGCTATCGGTTAGGCGTTCAGACACACGAACGTCTTTGACCTGGTCTTCCAATGCTTGTTTCAACAGTGCAACGAGGAGAGCTACTTCTCCTTCAGGGGCGACTTCAGGTTTTTCCTCGGCATCAGTAACCTTGATGGCGGATAGGTCCGTATCGCCTTTCGTGATTGATTTGAACTGCGTGTCGTCGAATTTACCAATAGAAGGCACCCAAAATTCGTCGACTGGATCGGTTAACAGTAAAACTTCAATCCCGCGCGACCTAAAGCCTTCAAGATGTGGGCTCCGTGCGACGATTTCGGGATCTTCGCCAATGATGTAGTAGACAGCATTTTGGCCTTCGAGCATGCGTTGCTTGTAGTCCTCAAGGCTTGTTAGGTTCGCATCACGGGTCGAATGGAAACGGCAAATTTTTAACAATGCTTCTTGGTCAGGATTAGGCTCATAGAGCCCCTCCTTGAGGGCGGCTCCGAAATTCTCCCAAAATGCCGCGTAGGATTCTGGGTCTTTCTCAGCCTTCTTTGACAAATCTCTAAGAATACGTTTGGTAATGCCGGATTTGATCTTCGCAACCACGCGATTGTTCTGCAGCATTTCGCGACTGATGTTGAGATCTAGGTCTTCAGAATCGATAATGCCTTGAAGAAAGCGGAGCCATACGGGTAGTAGACCTTCGGATTTATCGGTGATGAACACGCGTTTTACGTAAAGTTTGAGATGAAGTTTGCGTTCCGGTTCGAACAGGTCATGCGGCCGGGTGGATGGAATAAACAGTAGCCCAGTATATGAAATGACGCCCTCTGCACGTATGTGGAACGTTAGCCAAGGGTCATCGCGCGCGTGCGCTACATGATGATAAAATTCCTTGTATTGCTGTTCGGTTACGTCCTTGCGCGGACGTGTCCATAGAGCTGATGCAGTATTAAGAGGGCTCTCGGGTTCGTCGCCCTTATTCTTGCCCGCATTTAGAGTGATCGGGAATGTAATATGGTCCGAGTAGGTCGTAATAATGTGGCTGAGCCGAGCTTCCTCTAGAAACTCGTCCTCGCCTTTGCGCATGTGCATCACGATGGTTGTTCCAGGGCTGTCCCGTTCAGCCTCGGCGACGGTAAATTCACCCTTACCGTCAGATTGCCAAAGGCTGGCAGTATCCTCGCTGGCGCGCCTTGATGTTACGTCGACGTGATCAGCAACTGTGAAGGCGGAATAGAATCCGACGCCAAACTGGCCGATCTGCGAAACATCTTTTTCACTTCCTTCTGCGATTTTGCCGACAAACGCGGCGGTGCCCGAGTGTGCAATCGTCCCAAGGTTTTTGATCAGTTCGTCCCTGGACATGCCAATACCATTGTCCGTGATCGAGATTGTCCTCGCCTTGCGATCAACGGCGACATGGATGCGATATCCCTGTTCTCCGGTCGCCAGCGAAGGTTCCGTGAGCGCCGCATAACGCAGTCGTTCGCATGCGTCGGAGGCGTTTGATATCAATTCTCGGAGGAAAATTTCTTTGTCGCTGTACAGCGAATTCGCAACGATATCGAGCAGCCGGCTGACTTCTGCCTGAAACTGCATTTTTTCGCCAGCCGTGTTTGTTTTTGAATTAGCCATCTATTGCCCCATTGGTCGGAATTTTACCCCAGCGATATATGAGCGACGGCAACACGCCTTGCAACCCCAACGGACAGCTATTACTTCTGTTTCATCCATTTCAGCGATGCGCATTGGTATGGATTGATGGCTGATGACATCAGTACTGTTCGTGCGCGGATGGTCCGGCGGATCGACGCGGGATCGCTCGTTTTGCAGATTGTCGACGGTATTCGCCGCAAACAGAGCCGGACATTATCTCTTGCATCTGCGGCGTGTTAGCCGGTTCTATGGTTGGGATGCAACTGAGTTCGCATACCTCCGTCATTCGTGCCGTTTTGGGTCCGACCAACACCGGCAAGACATATCTCGCTATTGATCGCATGCTTGGGCATGCGAGCGGCATGATCGGCTTTCCTTTACGCCTTCTCGCGCGTGAAAATTATGACCGGATCGTCGCGTTGCGTGGCGCTGGTTCCGTTGCATTGATAACCGGCGAGGAAAAAATTGTCCCGGCGCGCCCCCGCTGGTTCATTTGTACCGTGGAGTCGATGCCGCTGGATCTACAGGTTGATTTTCTTGCGATCGACGAGATACAGCTCTGTGGTGATCCTGAGCGCGGCCATGTCTTTACAGACCGCCTGCTTCATGCACGCGGCCGCGAAGAGACGATGTTTTTGGGATCGGATACAATCCGATCACTCATTCGCCAATTGGTGCCGCACGTATCGTTTGAAACTCGTCCGCGTTTTTCGACGCTAAAATACGCCGGCCCAAAAAAAGTCTCTCGGTTGCCGAGGCGGAGTGCGGCGATTGTCTTTTCCGCAAGTGACCTCTATGCGTTGGCGGAACAATTTCGCCGCCAGCGTGGTGGTGCTGCAGTGGTGCTAGGCGCACTCTCACCGCGCGCGCGCAACGCTCAAGTCGCAATGTATCAGGCAGGCGATGTCGAGCATTTGGTCGCGACCGATGCTATCGGCATGGGGCTCAACATGGATATTGACCATGTCGCCTTTGCATCTCTCAAGAAGTTTGACGGGCGATATCTTCGTCGACTTGGTTCAACTGAAATCGGGCAGATTGCAGGCCGCGCTGGCCGCCATATGATGGACGGAACCTTCGGCGTAACAAATGGTGTTGGTGATCTCGACCCAGCGATTATTGAAGCGGTAGAGGAACATCAATTCGAACCAATTCATGCGGTCTATTGGCGCAATCGTTCGCTCGAATTTTCGTCGTCGTCAGCCCTGCTTAAGAGCCTTGAAGTGTCCGCGCCGAATGACAAGCTCATACGCCGCCATGGTGCAGACGACCACCGTGTGCTCTCTGCTCTGACGAAGGATGAGACCGTTGCGAGTCTAGCAAATAATCCGGCCGCAGTTCGCTTGCTATGGGACGTGTGCCAGATTCCCGACTTTCGCAAGGTAATGGCGGAGCAACATACTGTCTTGCTTCGCGGCATCTATTTGCAACTTTGTCGATCCGAGGGATTCCTTCCCACGGATTGGGTGGCGGCGCAGATTGCGCGGCTCGACGACTTAAATGGCGAAATCGATACTTTGACTACGCGAATTGCGTATGTGCGAACCTGGACTTATGTCAGCCATCGCGCCGAATGGCTGGCCGATTCAAAACATTGGCAAGAACAAACGCGCGCAATTGAAGACCGTCTTTCTGATGCTCTGCATGATCGCCTTACACAGCGCTTCGTGGATCGCCGTGTGTCGGTTCTTGTCCACCGGCGGCGTGACGGCGGCGAGGTTTTATCGGGCGTAAATAGGACGGGCGAGGTCTTTGTAGAGGGGGAAATCGTCGGTCGACTTTCTGGCCTCAAGTTTACGTCCGATTCGTCTGTCAAAGATGCGGCCAAGGTGTTGCGCTCTGCTGCACGACGAGCTGCGGGTGATGAAATCATTCGCCGCGCAGCGCGTTTGGTTGAAGACGATGACTCCGCGTTTCAGTTAGATGAGCAGGCAAAAATCCGTTGGCACGGAGCTGACATCGCACGGTTAAAAAAGGGCATAAATATCTTGGCACCAAGCGTTGAGTTGCTCGGCACCCCCTTGCTTGAAGCAACCCAACGAGAACGAATTCGAGTGCGTGTTCAGGCATGGCTTGATCGGTATTTGCGGCGGCGGCTGTCAAGGCTGTACCGACTGCAATCTGTCGCTATCAGCGGGGCGGCCCGAGGATTGGTCTACCAGCTTATTGAGCGGCTTGGCTCAATGCCACGCAGGGACGCTCAAGCTCAGGCCGATGCGTTGGGTGGCCAAGACCGCAAGATGTTATCCAAACTTGGCCTGCGCTTCGGAATTCATACGATCTTTGTTGCCAGTCTGTTGCGGCCCGAACCCATTCGATTGAAGGCGCTCTTGTGGTCTGTTCAATTTGGCAAGGCGGTCGATGAGGTTTCCGTTGATGGGGCGTCGTCTGTGTCGATGGCAAAAATCGATTCGCGATGCCTGCCATACATCGGTTACCGGCGTTTCGGCGCAATCGGACTGCGAGTCGATCACGTTGAGAAGGTTGCCGCTCTTGCACGAAAGAAAGCGAAGCAGGGGCCATTTCTTGCCACACAGGAGATGCTGGCGGCCGCGGGCTGTGATAAGGACGCTCTTGTGGCAGTTATGGAAGGGCTTGGATTTTGCGCGACAACTGAAGAAGCAGGGTTGGTGTTCACTTCTGTGCGTAAAACCAGAGCACGGCGAACTGCTCGTATAAGGCGAGAAAAAAGAAGTTCACCGGCGCGGTTGGCAGATTCACCCTTCGCCAAACTGCGCGAGCTGGACCTTATAAATTGAACGAGCCAAATGACAAACAACGACTCGACAAATGGCTGTGGCACGCAAGATTTTTCAAGAGCCGTACGCTCGCCGCGAATGCTGTTGTTGGACGGAAGATCCGCGTCAATCGTCAAGTTGTTGACAAGTCTCACGCATCTATTCGCCCGGGTGACGTAATAACGTTTGCATCTGGACATCACGTTAGGGTCGTCGAAATAAGGCTTCTCAGTACTCGGCGTGGCCCGGCAGTCGAAGCGCGATCCCTCTATAACGACCTTGACCCTCCGACGCCTTATATTGCCGTGCCATCGCCTAGTGGGATGCGTAGCAAAGGTAGCGGGCGTCCGACGAAAACGGAGCGTAGGGCCGTTGATCGGCTAAAAGCCATGTAGCAAATTCCGTCCGGTCAGCAACCATTTACACCAATTGTTTAAATACATGGCCTTCAGCGCCTTGCAAAACGCCGATGGCTTGTGGTAGCGAGCATCATGATCTCTCGATTGAAGAAGCTGCTCGAAGTTAGGGGCGCGCGCGACGATGGTCCGGCGGCGGCGCTGGACCAATCAGAGTTGAACTTTGCGTCGGCGGCACTGATGGTTGAGGCAGCAGGGCTCGATGGCCAGATTGATGACGGTGAACGCACGCAAATTGTGTCGATTATGGTTCGCCAATTTTTATTGGATGAAGACGCTGCGGCAGCGTTGCTCGATGATGCGGAACGTGATGCAGAGGACGCACATGACCTCTACAGCTTTACCAGTGTGATCCGCCGCCATTTTGATCATGACGAGCGAGTTGCTATGGTCGGACTCCTGTGGGAAGTATGCTATGCGGATGGGGTGCTGCATGATTTTGAAGCAAATCTGTTGCGCCGCCTTGCCGGGCTACTATATGTCACGGATCAAGAGAGTGGAGAAGAACGCCGCCGGGCATTAGCTAGGCTCAAGACAAAATGACAAAGCCTCGAATTTAATTGTAATACACGGCGTTTAGTGTAAGCGCTTTGGATGGTTTAGTAACAGGACTAGGGCAGATAAGGAGATGGTGGCATGACCTACGTGGTCAACGAGAGTTGTATCAAGTGCAAGTTGATGGACTGTATCGAGGTCTGTCCGGTTGACTGCTTCTACGAAGGCGAAAATATGTTGGTTATTCACCCGGAGGAGTGCATCGATTGTGGTGTGTGCGAGCCGGAATGCCCAGTTGAAGGGATTCTGCCTGACAGCGACGCCAAGTCTGAGCCGTGGATTGAATTGAACCGGGAGTATTCCGAGAAATGGCCGAACATCACTCGAAAAGGTGAAGTGCCGGAAGACGCGGACGAGTGGCGCGACGTTGCCGATAAGTTTGAGAAGTTCTTCAGCCCAACTCCCGGAAAAGGTTAAGACAGCCCACGCAAGCGCTTTTTCGACGATCATGTTGGATTTGTGCTGCTGTGCCCTCGTCCGCATGCTCCAGCGTGTGCTGTAATTAGGCGTGAATTTGTGATACACCTCGGCGAATGTCGGGTTGGAGATTGTCAGGCGTTGGCCCGGAATGTGTTGGATCAAACTGATCGACAAGCGTGCCGGCTGAAGGGCTTATTATTTGGATAGAACGCCTGATAATATGCAAGGCCCCCTTTCGCATTCGGTGGACCGACCACGGGCCGGGTATTGCCTGCGGCGCGAGGGACTTGACGCGAAGTAACTAATTTCACGTGATGAGAGAAAAATCTAATGGCAGTGAAAAGTGAATACGGTTCCGGTGATTGGGTTGTTTATCCGACCCATGGCGTCGGTCGGGTAACGGGAATTGAAAAGCAGGAAATTGCAGGTAGCGCGTTGGAGTTGATTGTCATTGCATTCGAGAAAGATCGGATGACTTTACGCGTTCCGATTTCCAAAACCGAGTTGTCGGGCCTTCGTAAATTGTCGACTTGCGACGAAATGAAGGTCGCTTTAAAAACGCTAACGGGTCGCAGTCGTGTACGGAGAACTATGTGGAGCCGCCGCGCGCAGGAGTATGAAGCGAAGATCAATTCCGGTGATCCAGTAGCGATCGCAGAGGTCGTGCGGGATTTGCATCGCAATGCAGGTCAACCTGACCAATCTTACAGTGAAAGACAGATTTACCAGGCAGCTCTCGACCGCTTGTCGCGCGAATTGGCGGCAGTTGAAGATATTGATGAAGAGGCGGCCATCGATCGATTAGAGGAGATTCTGAAGGCGGCTTGAATCAGTGGACTCTGGTCTTAAAGCAGAGTGTCTGCGAAGAAAAATTTACTGGGTGCGCACCAAACGAGACTAATACCCTCCTAACGTGAATTGTGCGATGCGACGTACTGCCGATACCCATTTTGGACATTGGCGGTCGTTGTCTTCGGGAGGGCAAAATGAAGTCTTCGCAGGCAATCTAGATGTCGGTCTACGCATATTCATGTGCGGCCTTTCGAAATGTCTGAAAGCAGCCGTTTTACCACCCTTCGGAATGCACGCCGTATTTGGGCAATTGGGGCAATTCACGGCGAATCGGCTCTTCTTGAGGAACTTCACGCAGGACTAGCAAGTCGATTGGAGGAAGGGGATCGGCTGGTCTATCTCGGCAACTACCTTGGCTACGCACCACACGTTCGCGAAACCGTGGACGAGCTCCTTGCATTCAGGAGCGCATTTCTTGCCTTGCCGCCATACGCAGACCCCAACGACATCGTATATCTCCGCGGTAGCCAGGAGGAGATTTGGCAAAAAATTCTGCAGTTGCAGTTCGCACAGAACCCCACAGTGGTCCTGAAATGGATGCTTGGTCATGGCGGTGAGGCTACCTTGCGCGCCTATGGCGGCACGCCGGATCTTGGATTCGAGTGCGCGAGTGAGGGCGCGTTGGCGCTGACACACTGGACGAGCGAACTTCGCGATAGACTGCGGGCCATACCGGGCCATGAAACATTACTTAATTCGTTGCGTCATGCGGCGCTGACCGAGAATCACGCTCTGTTGTTCGTGAACACTGGCATTGACGCAGCGCGGACCCTTGCCGAGCAAACCGATAGTTTTTGGTGGGCGGGCCGCAGCTTTAAGTCGGTCGAACAACCATTTGATGGTTTTCGGCGTATTGTGCGGGGGTTTGATCCCGATCACGGAGGCTTTGAGGAACGCCCGCATACGATTACTGTGGATGGGGACTGTGGATTTGGCGGTAAGCTGATGGCAGTTTGCCTGTCGTCAGACGGCGAACTGCTTGATCGCCTCGAATTCTAGCTCGACCCCTTCTCCAGCCGCATACGACCTGAAGTGCAGAAAAATTTTGTATGGTATTTCCTGTCAGATGGATCGTGACAGCCGATACATCACGGAATCACTTCATATGTTCACGAAATTCTGACCCATCGTGTTGACGAATGGGTGTTATACGACAGCCAAAAATCACAATTTCTTGGTAAACTTGTAAAGTTTACAACCTAGATATTGGAGGTGCTTGTCGCATGGCCCATATCGACGACACGGATACTTAACGTGCCAACCCAAATTTCATCAAATTGGCAATGCATCAGCCATTGCTTTCACGCGATGTGGAATTCAACCTGGCGCGGCGATGGCAGGAAGATGGCGACGACGACGCGCTCCATCGTCTCGTTAAGGCCTATTCCAGACTGGTCATCAGTATATCGATGCGTTTTCGCAATTACGGTCTGCCTGCTGGAGATTTGGTTCAGGAGGGCAACGTTGGCCTGATGCAGGCGGCCGAGCGGTTTGACCCCGACCGGGAAGTTCGTTTTTCGACATATGCCACGTGGTGGATCAGATCTGTTATGCAGGATTATGTTCTTCGCAACTGGTCGATTGTCCGGACAGGCACGACGGCAGCGCAGAAAACGCTTTTCTTTAATTTTCGTCGGTTGCGTGCGCGAATTGACAAGGACCTTGGGCGCCAGATGAGTGATAATGGTCGCCGTTTCGTTGCGACAGAGTTGAAGGTCGGTGTCGATGCAGTGGCATCGATGGAGGCGAGGCTAAATTCTGCGGACCAGTCTCTAAATTCCCCAATTGCAGATGGAACGGACGATACGTGGCAGGATTTTCTTGCGGATTCACGACCTAATCCGGAAGACGCAGTGATTGGTATTCGCGATAATCTTTCGCGCTCACGCTGTCTAGCGGAGGCTTTGTGTGAATTGGGCCTTCGCGAACAGATTATTATTCGTAAACGGCGCTTGGACGAGGATGGTGCCACACTTGCGACGCTCGGTCGTGAGTTGGGTGTAAGTAAAGTGCGCGTGCGACAGTTGGAGTATCGCGCTCTACGTAAACTGCGCGACTTGATGCGGGAGAAAGTTGAAGTCTCTGGTGACTTGCTGATTGATGCTTAGCGACCAAACCTATCGCGAAATCAATTTAACCTTTTCACCCGGTTTGAGTTTGGCAGTGGCATCAAAGTCAAAAAGGCCATTGAGAATTGCAAACTGCTCCCACTGAAAATCGGGGACTGCCATCTTGTGACTCAGATTTATCGGTGAATCTCCAGGCAGGACAGTCACCACGCGGAGCCTGCGTGGTTTTAGGTTTGTAGCTTCGACCGCGCTCAGGCGGCGAAAGCTGAAGATAGAGTCGCGCAGCTGTCGAGCAAATAACTCGCTTTGCTTGGCCGGCGCTACAGCGAGAAATCGATAGATGTTTTCCTTGTCCGCGCGAATTGCGACAAGGCGGAATTTGAGGGGCCCGCGAGCAGTTTCTCGCTGGGCCCATCCGATCGCCGCTTCCATGCCGTTAATCTCGACAGTGTGAAATTTTGCAAGCTTGAGATCGCGAGCCCAAAGTGTTGTTAGATAACTTTGCATGGTACCGGCGAACTTTATCTTCGCGGCCTCAAATATGATCAACGAATCACCGGGTCCGGCGGCAATAACCTGATCACTTGTTGCTGTCATGATGAAACCGTCGGGCACGTCAAAGGTGATTCGTTTGACGGGATTCGCATAGTGTGGTCCCAGGATAAATCCGACGTCTGCTCGATTGCCGTAAAGGAGGCCGTCGACTGCGGTCAAATATGCTGCGGCCAAATTTGCAACTTCCGCCGGGCGCGCAGCACTAATGCGGCTTTGCCGCGTAGCGATGACAATCTGATCAAGCCGTTCGGCTGTAAGAGGGTGAGTTGAGGTATGACTGGGTCGTTTCTCGTCGGTTGAAGCAGTTGCGATCTTCGACTGCATGCTCCCATGGGCCAGCAGCATGTTCAACAGGCTCACCATTGAATCAGGCGGGTAACCAGCGCGCGCGAGGTAGCGGACGGCGAGTTTGTCGGCCTCAAATTCCTGTTCATGAGAAAAACGTCGGAGGTGAAGAACCTCGTCGCGAAGGCCGAAGCGCTTAAGCAGTGCGCCGTTGGGATCGCAATGCAATCGTTTGCAAAGCTCGACTTGCGCGACTCTAAGGGTAACCCTCTGGGCTGTATGTCTGGCGTTAATATGGGCCAATTCATGCCCTAAAAACCCCGCCAACTGGGCTTCGCTTACGGGTAGCGCCATTAGCCCGCGTGTTACGTAAACATATCCCCCTGGGGCGGCAAAAGCGTTTGCGACGGGTGAATCGAGTATTGTGAATTTATATCCAAGTTCTGGTAATTCCGTATGTGCAGCGAGTCTTTGGCCGACAGAATCCAGGTAGGCAGAAAGCTTCTCATCTTTGTAGACGCCGCCAAAACCAGACGTGATTTGTGAGTGGGAGCGCTCGCCAAGCACCTTTTCTTCAGCTTCTGATACCAGCATGAAATCCAATTCACCTGTTGCGGGATTGATGGCACAGCCGGTGGCGAGAAAGTACGCTGCCAACAGCGCAACGTGCAGCAGTCGCATTGGTGCGAGTTGGTGCATGGGCTAATCACCGCAATTGGCAATGGAACTGATATGATATGAGCTTCGGCGTAGCATTGCCATGTGTAGGTCGTATATAGTTCTCGCCAAGTCCTAGCGAGAGATGATTTTGACAGTCTCGCCGACAAAAATTTGTCGGCCGCTAGACAAACCATTCAGAACCTTGAACCGCTCGCGTTGAAATTCGCTATAGGCCATTCGCTTAGCCAACGCCTCAACTGTATCGCCGATCTCCACACGCACTGCGCGCACCCGTCTCTCTGATAGGTTGGCAGCCTCTTTTTCACTTAGGCGTCGAAAACTATAGGTCGCACGCTTAAGAGATTCAGTCAGTCCGTTTGGCGATGTTGAGGGCGTCAGTAGTACAAATCGATATATGATCCGCGGCGTAAACCGAATAGCAACGAACCGAGCAACTGTGTCTTTCCGATTTGATTGTTGACGTATCCACCCCGTGGACGCCTCCATGTCATTGATGAAGATTGTTTCCAGGTCGTTGACGCCTATGTTTGAAATCCATTTTTTATCTAGGTAGGCCTTCATATCGCCTGTGAATGCATTTGGCGCTTGGTCAAAAATGATCGTGGCAGTCTCACGTTCGGAGAGAGCGATGACTCGCGCGGGTTGGTTGGTAAGGATAAATCCGTTCGGCACAATAAATTCAAACCGCAAGTCACGATGTGAAAATCTCTGGCCGTCTATGAAACCCTCGTCCGCTGATCCTCCGTAGATTATTCCGTCGATGGTAGCCAAATGTTCAGCCTGTCCGACGTAGGGGGTGGCGACTGCCGTTGCATTAGCCGCAGTGATCGCTCGTTCCGTGCGTTCAACGGTACGCGGATGGGTCGCAGAAATATCGAATTTGTCGACAGTTTCCGGCGAGCGGCCCGCGAGTTTTGCCTGCAGCTGGCTGTGGTCCTTCAGTTTTGTGAGGAAGCCCGATGCCGCGTGTGGACTGTATCCGGCCCGTGCAAGGTAGCGTACGCCCAACATGTCCGCTTCAAACTCATGCTCACGTGAGTATGCGCTTAAATAAAGGCCCGCGAACTTTCCCGCGATGTCGTTCAAAGCCGGCGTTCCAGAGACCTGGCCGAGGATGGTAAGGCCGAGTTGTGCCAGAGTTGCTCGACTAAGCCGCTGCGCGCTGTGGCGCGCAACGGCGTGTCCGAGTTCATGGCCGATGACCGAGGCCAGTTGAGCTTCCGTATCTGCCAGCGCAATGAGGCCGCGCGTTACATAGACGTACCCGCCAGGTGTTGTGAATGCGTTGACAATCTGGCTGTCGAGAACCGTGAAAGTAAAGGCAATTTCGGGTCTTTCGGTCGCGGCTGCTAGCTTGCCACCGATAACAGCGACATAAGCAGAAATATTCCGTTCCTCATAGACGCCACCAAATTCCTTGATAATTTTCGGGTGTTCGTCTTGGCCGATTCTATTTTCACGTGCTTCGGACAGAACAATAAAGTCAGAGTTTCCTGTCGCTGGGTTTACGGAGCAGCCAGTGGTCAACGCAATAACACCAAACAAACAAATGCCGGCGAAAAACTGTAGGGTCTTCACTGGTCGAGTACCTCGACCTGTTCTAAGTGGGTCGATTCGATCATCGGACCGTTGAACCACCAGACCCAGCCGCGCACCCGTATCCAACGGCCCTCAAGCGTAGCCGGATCTAGTCCCGCACTGAGAAAACCCTTTAAATTCTGTCGCCGCACGGAGATCGTAAAATCGTGGCGCCAATCCTCTTCGAAATTCACATAGGTCCACTCGCGAACGGAAGCGACCGCGTGGACACGTCCTTCGACCAACTGGAAGCTCTCGGTGTAGCGGTGCGTCTCTTTATGGTCCCGAATCTGGTAATAGGGATGAGCCAAAATGCCCCGTTTCGCTGCTCGCGCTTCGCTCTCGATCGCGAGCATTTCGTCGACTAGAGACCGGTTGTCTGCGAAGCTATAAACCCGTGTCATGCCGCGTCTCAGCATGGCGTCTTGAATCCATAATTGGCTCTCGTCGAAAAGGTGGGCAAGAATGCGGCCGTGGCGATCCATGCGCCGTCCGCCATATTCAAGAGTTAGCTTTTTGCCCTTCGTAAGTTCTCGCAATGCCTCGGCGACGTCGCTCGCCAAGGGCCATGACTCGAAATTGGTTCTACCAAGCGGCAGCTTTGGTGCCTGAAGGCCGACGAGCCGCACCTGCTGGCCCGTTTCAAGGACGAGCGTATCGCCAGCGATGATTTCGACAGCAACTTCCGTTTCGCCGGAAACCAGTTGTTTGCTGAAACCTGCGCTAGCTGCCGCCAAAAACACGACGGAAGCGAGAAGGGAAGTGCTCCA
>Ga0302135_10000289_pt1 | contig 30874 bp, 26 predicted proteins | sample CBN3_surface_MG_FD_203119 | JGI IMG/M metagenome (GOLD analysis project Ga0302135, IMG submission 203119) | Marine microbial communities from Western Arctic Ocean, Canada - CBN3_32.1 | ecosystem: Environmental > Aquatic > Marine > Oceanic | place: Canada: Western Arctic Ocean | collected...
AATCACAGCGTCCGTCATCTCATCTGTGGAGGCCACCTTTTGGCCAGCGGCGGCGATATCGGCAGTACGGAGGCCATCAGCCAGCACGCCTTCAACGGCAGCGTCCACCGCGTCAGCCTCTTTTGCGAGGCCCAGGGAGTAACGCAGCATGAAGGACATGCTCAGGATGGAGCCTATGGGGTTGGCCTTGCCTTGCCCCGCTATGTCCGGCGCAGTGCCATGGATGGGCTCGTAGAGGCCGCGCACCTTGCGACGACGGCCACCACCGGTCTGAGGCAGCGCTGCCAGGCTGGCGGAGGGCAGCATGCCCAGGGAGGCCGTCAGCACCGCAGCCTCGTCGGAGAGAATGTCGCCAAACATGTTCTCCATCACCAGCACGTCAAACTGCCTGGGGTTGGTGATGATCTGCATGGCGCAGGAGTCCGCCAGGGCGTGACTGAGTTCAACGTCCGGGTACTCCTTGGATATCTCGTCAGCTATGGCGTGCCACAGGCGTCCCGTCTCCATCACGTTGGCCTTGTCCACGGAGGTGAGCTTCTTGCGGCGGCCCCTGGCCAGTTCAAAGCCCATGCGGACAATGCGCGCAATCTCCTGCTCCGTGTACAGCAGCGTGTCCACTCCCCGGCGGCCCCGGCTGGTGGTCCAGCGGCGCTTGGGCTTGGAGAAGTAGAGTCCGCCGGTGAGTTCCCTGAGGATAATCATGTCTGTGCCCCTCACGCGCTCGTCCTTGACGGGACTGGAGGACTCCATGCCAGGGAACACTTTCACAGGACGGATATTGCCAAACAGTCCCATACCCTTGCGCAGCCCCAGGATGGCAGCCTCCGGCCTGACCGGGGCGTTGTCCCACTTTGGGCCGCCCACGGAGCCAAAGAGGACAGCGTCGCTGGTCTTGGCCTTCTCCAGCGTTTCAGCGCGCAGGGGCTCGCCATACTCATCGATGGCTGAGCCGCCGACGAGGTCTGAACTGTAGACGATGTCGTGCTCCCAGCGCGACGCTACGGTGTCGAGAACGCGCTGCGAAGCGCCGGTCACTTCAGGGCCAACGCCGTCACCTGGCAGCACGAATATGTTGAAAGTAGCCATGGGTCTCCTATTTGAATGGTCTTGTTGGTGGAGGCGGCCTAGCTGCTGGCCCCTACCTTGGCTTCGTAGGCAGTAATGTCCGTCTCACTTTGGAGCGTGAGGCCAATGTCGTCCAGCCCGTTCAGTAGGCAGTAGCGCCGGAACTCATCGACATCGAAGCTCACGTCCAAGTCCTGGCTGTCAGTGACCTTCTGGTTCTCCAGGTCCACCGTCACCTTGTAACCGGGGATTTCCTCAGCCCTGGCCATAATGGTCCGCACGTGTTCTTCAGGCAGCACCACCGGCAGCAGGCCAATTTGGAAACAGTTGTTGCGGAAGATGTCCGCGAAGCTGGGGGCGATGACCGCCTTGATACCGTAGTCCTCCAAGGCCCACGGAGCGTGCTCACGAGACGACCCGCAGCCGAAGTTTGCACCGGCAACCATGACGCTTGCGCCCTTGTACTGAGGCTCATTGAGGATGAACTTGGGATTGAGTGAGCCGTCCGCCAGGAAGCGCCAACCGTAGAAGAGGAACTGGCCGAAGCCGGTGCGTTCAACGCGCTTCAGGAACTGTTTGGGGATAATCTGGTCAGTGTCTATGTTGACCATGTCCAAGGGCACTACGGTACCGTTGTATGTCTTAAATGGCTCCATGATTGCTCCTCTTTGATTGGGCAGCGAAGAGTATAACGCGCCGCCTCTCATTTAGCTTACTGCTTGGTCGTCCAACCTTGATTCCTGCGGCAGCGGCACCACGTAGTCTTCCTGTAGACCCTCTAATTGTAGCGTGGAGTCCAGCCGACGTTTGAACCTGTCTATATGGTCATTGCCTACGCGATAGGCCTCGGCAGCCCGTTCGATTCCTTTGCCCATGTCCTGGTATTTATTGTAGAAGAGGCCAAAACCTCGTTCCAGGGTAGCTAGCCCCTCTCGCAGTTCTTTGGCCTTGTTTACAATCTCCACGTTCTTGATGCTCAGTATCACCACCTGCAAGAAGGCGTAGAAGGTGTTGGGGCTAACGGGGACCACCTGGTTATCTTGTGCATACTTCCAGATGGCGGAGGGGTGGCCCAGGTAGTTGTTCTCCGCGATGGTCTCGTAGTAGACCGCCTCTGAAGGGATGAACATCAAAGCAAACTCAGTAGTGCCAAGCTCCGGCTTGATGTACTTGTTCTTGATGCTGGTGATCTGCGTTTTGACCGCCGCCTCAAACGCTTTCCAGTGCTGTGCCTTCTCCACGTCCGAGTCAGCCTCAATGTACCGTGCGTAGTCGTCTCGTGGGAACTTGGCGTCTATGGGCACCACCACGTCCTTGAGGCGAACGACGCAGTCCACGCGTTCGTTGCCGTCTATAGCGTACTGGCGCTCCCATATGCCGACGGGAAGGGCCCTACTCAAGAGTTCCTCCAGAATGGCCTCACCGTAGTTGCCGCGTAACTTGGGGGCTTGCAGTAAGTCCTTGAGCCCCTGGCCCAATTTCTGGGCCTCCTCCTGCTGCTGAATCAGCTTCTGGAGGGTCTCGCCAATCTCCCGTATGCGGTCGATGGTCTGGATGGTCTGGCCCGCTACGATATCCTTGGCGCCGTCCATGCTTTGCCGTGCCGCGCCAAGCTCGGTGTGGAGCCCTGACTGGAAATTCAGAAACTCCTGCCGAAGGGAAGCCTTGAGTTCATCAGAGGAACCGCTCCGGCGCTGAAACAGCAGCCAGCCCACCAGTGCGATAAGCACGACAAGGGCGCCGAAGATGAGTGGTTCCACGCGTTAGTCCCTCCGAAATTTCAGACGTGGTTCCCTATGCGTACTGCCACTTGCGGATGTCCACGAAATGGCCCTCGATAGCCGCCGCTGCCGCCATGGCAGGGCTCACCAGATGGGTGCGTCCGCCCGCCCCCTGGCGTCCTTCAAAATTCCTGTTGGAGGTGGAGGCGCATCGCTCACCGGGAGTCAGCACGTCCGGGTTCATGGCTAGACACATGGAGCACCCGGCGTCACGCCAGTCAAACCCGGCGTCCGTGAGTATCTTGTCCAGTCCTTCCTTCTCTGCCTGCATTTTCACTGCGAAGGAACCGGGCACCACCATGGCTGAGACGTGGGATGAGACCTTTTTGCCTTTAGCCACGGCCGCCGCCGCCCGGATGTCCTCAATCCGCGAGTTGGTGCAGGAGCCAATAAATACACGGTCAAGCTTAATGTCGACAATAGGCGTGCTCCCCTTCAGCGCCATGTACTCCAGTGCGCGCGTGGCTGATGACTGCTCATCAACCGTGGCGAAGGAGGCTGGCTCAGGCACCTTTGCGGTGACGGATACCACATGGCCGGGGTTTGTTCCCCAGGTCACCTGAGGCTCCAGCTTGGATGCGTCAATCTCCACCAAGGTGTCATAGACGGCACCGGGGTCTGTGGGGAGCTTGCGCCATTCGACTACCGCCGCGTCGAAGTCAGCGCCCTGTGGAGCATGGGCGCGGCCCTTCACATACTCAAACGTCGTCTCGTCCGGCGCGACCATCCCTGCTCGTGCGCCGAATTCAATAGTCATGTTGCAGACGGTCATGCGTCCTTCCATGGACAGGTCACGGATGGCCTCGCCGGTGTACTCCACCACGTGACCCACGCCGCCAGCAATGCCAACCTGGCCAATGATGCCAAGGACAAGGTCCTTGGCCGTAAGTCCCTGGGGCAGCTTGCCGTTGACTCGTATCTCCATGGTCTTGGGCCTGGCTTGCACCAGGCATTGCGTGGCCAGGACGTGCTCTACTTCAGAGGTGCCAACGCCAAAGGCGAGCGCACCCAACGCGCCGTGGGTGGCGGTGTGACTGTCGCCGCAGACGATGGTCTTACCGGGCAGCGTCCATCCCTGTTCTGGCCCGATTACATGCACGATGCCCTGGCTGTGGTGCATCATGTCGTAGTACTCGATGCCGAATTCCTTGGTGTTCTCACCAAGAATCTCCAACTGCTTCTTTGCAATCTCATCCTGCAAAGGCTTGTCGCGGTCAGAAGTTGGTACGTTGTGGTCAGCTACGGCCACCGTCAGGTCAGGGCGGCGTGCCTTGCGCTTGGCCAGCCGCAAGCCCTCAAAGGCCTGGGCGGACGTAATCTCATGCACCAGGTGTAGGTCAATGTAGAGCAGGGCGGGTTTGCCTGACTCTTCCTTCACAACGTGGGCGTCCCATATCTTCTCGAACATGGTCTTTGGCGCCATGGTGGTGTGTCACCTCATCATCAAAAAGTGTAGTAGCTCAACGGCAAACGTATCTTAAACCAAGAGAGAGGCGTTGTGGGTAAACGCCTCTCTCTGCTGTGCTTGATTATGACTGCCTGCGTTTGCTAGGGCGTGACGGCAGCCTCGGGAGCTTTGGTGGTGTCACCCATGGCCAGCAGCCGGTTAAGGGCGTTCATGTACGCCTTGGCTGACGCGACGATGATGTCAGTGTCAGCGCCACGCCCGTTGTAGGCGCGACCGTCCTGCTCAATGCGGATGCTCACCTGACCAACGGCGTCGATACCCTCCGTGACGGACATCACGCTGAAGTCGGTCAACTCGCTCGGCACGTTAACGATGCGGTTAATAGCTTGGTACACCGCATCCACTGGACCGGTGCCAGTGCCTGCGTTTGTGTGTACCTCACCTTGGGAGTCTTTGAGCTGTATGGTAGCTGTCGCTACCTCAAGGTCGCCACAGGTCACCTGGACGCGCTCAAGGGTGTAGGCCTCATCAAAGGTCTTGTGTTCATCACCCATGAGGGCAATGAGGTCTCGGTCCATGACCTCTCGCTTCTTGTCCGCAAGCTCCTTGAAGGCATCATAGATGCGGCCCATCTCCTCATCCGTTGGGGCGTAGCCTAGTTCGTTGAGGCGTGACTTGAGGCCGTGACGGCCACTGAGCTTGCCTAGGACCAGTTCACTGCGGGGTACACCCACCGTGACGGGGTCCATAATCTCGTACGTGGTGCGATCCTTCAGCACACCGTCTTGGTGGATGCCGGAGGCATGACGGAAGGCGTTCTTACCCACCACCGCCTTGTTGTGTTGCACGGGAAAGCCGGTGATTTGGCTCACAAGCTGGCTGGTGGGGAGCAATTGTGTAGTGTCCACGCCCGTGTCAGTGCCAAAGTAGTCACTGCGGGTGCGGAGGGCCATGATGACTTCTTCAAGTGCACAGTTGCCTGCGCGTTCACCAATGCCGTTGATGCAGCCCTCCACCTGACGAGCGCCCGCTTTCACAGCAGCAAGACTGTTGGAGACCGCCATGCCCAGGTCGTCGTGGCAGTGGACGGACATCCGTACGGAGTCGCTGAACTCGGGAACCTCTTTATAGAGACGTGTTATGAGTTCAGCGAACTCACTGGGAACGGCATAGCCCACCGTGTCCGGGATGTTGATTGTTGTTGCGCCTGCCTCAATGGCCGCCTTGACCATCTGAATCAGGTACTCAGGGTCTGTCCGAGTGGCGTCCATGGGCGAGAACTCAACGTCATCCGTGTGTTGCTTGGCGCGGGTTATGGCCGCCACCGCCATGCCCATGACCTCCTCCCGGTCCTTGCGGAGCTGGTGCATCAGATGCACGTCTGAACTGGAGAGGAAGATGTGGATACGGGCGTGGGCAGCGTCCTTCAACGCTTCAGCGGCCCGGTCCACGGCGGCGATGCTGGCGTGGGACAGCGCGGCGATGATTGGCTTGCGAATCTCCCTGGCAATGGTCTGCACTGCCAGAAAGTCACCGGGAGAACTGATGGGAAACCCCGCTTCAATGACGTCCACGCCCAGGCGCTCAAGCTGCTTGGCTATCTCCAGCTTTTCGTCTGCGGTCATGGCAGTCCCTGCGGACTGTTCACCGTCGCGAAGCGTGGTGTCGAAGATTAATACCCTGTCTTTGTCCATCACTCGTCCTCCATATTCAACCCGTTAGCAGTCAGCAAGCGCGTGCCTGCGTTACTTCTTCTTCAGGAACGTCATCATTTCGCGAAGTTCAGCGCCCACCTTTTCAATGGGGTGGTTCGCGCCTGCCTCACGCATGGCCTTGAACTTGTGCTGGCCCTCATGGTTCTCAGCAATCCATTCCTTGGCAAAGGTGCCGTCCTGGATCTCTGTGAGCACCTGTTCCATGCTCTCCCGTACGTGCGCGTCAATCACACGGGGGCCACGGGAGTAGTCGCCGTACTCCGCCGTTTCGCTGACGGAGTAGCGCATGTAGTTCATGCCACCTTCGTACAGGAGGTCAACAATGAGCTTCAACTCATGCATGACCTCAAAATAGGCAATCTCTGGCTGGTAACCCGCCTGGGTCAGCACCTCAAAGGCGTTTGTCACCAGGGAGGTTACGCCGCCGCAGAGCACCGTCTGCTCACCAAAGAGGTCCGTCTCCGTCTCCTCCTTGAACGTGGTCGCCACAATGCCCGCCCGCAGGCTGCCGACGCCTGAGCCGTAAGCCAGGGCCGTCTGGAGCGCGTGGCCGGACGGGTCTTGGTGTATCGCCACCAGGGCTGGTACGCCGGAGCCGTCCACAAAGACCTCACGCATGCGGTGTCCCGGCGCCTTGGGCGCAATCATGGCCACGTCCACGTTGGCGGGAGGGATGATTTCATTGAAGTGAATGTTGAACCCGTGGGCAAACATCAGCGTCTTGGAACTGTCCAGGTTGGGCTCCACGGACTCCTTGTACACCTGCCCCTGGATGGTGTCCGGCACCAAGAACATGATGATGTCGCAAGCCTGGGTCACCTTGTCCGGCGTGTCCACCACCAGGCCCTCTTTCTCCGCCTTGGACCAGCTTCCGCTGCCCTGGTAGAGGCCCACCATGACGTCAACGCCGTTGTCGCGTAGGTTCAGTGCGTGGGCGTGGCCCTGGCTTCCAAAGCCGAGTATGCCGACTTTCTTCCCTTGAAGCAGCGCCATGTCCCCATCTTTTTCGTAATAAATCGTCGCCATGAAATTACTCCCTCTCTCCCGTTGTTGTTCTTCGTGCAGTCTCTGCGCCTGTTTGCGCGGTCATTCTGAGTCCGGTCCAGCCGGGCATCAGCATTTGGTGCTTTCTGTTGGTCCGCCCTAGGGTACGGCCTCCACGTCCGGTGCATTGTGGTCATCAACGTTGGCGGTCAGCGGCTTTCCGCCCGTGGATGCTGGTCCCCGCACCATGGCTATGCGACCCGTGCGCATGACCTCTTTGATGCCAAAGGGCTTCAGCAACCGGAATAGCGAGTCAATCTTGTCCTCGTCACCTGTCACTTCAATGACCACGGTGTCAGCGGCCACGTCCACAATGTTTGCGCGGAAGATAGCCACCAGTTGCATGATTTCGCTTCGGTTGTCAGCGGCGGCCTTCACCTTCACCAGCGCCAGTTCGCGGGCCACCATGGCGTCGCCAGTGATGTCGTTCACGCGCACCACGTCAATGAGCTTGTAGAGCTGCTTCGTGACCTGCTCCACCACGAACTCGTCACCCTGAACCACGAAGGTCATTCGCGATAGGTTCGGCACCTCACTATGGCCCACCGACAGGTTGGATATGTTGAAGCCACGTCGCCGGAAGAGGCCGGACACCCTTGCCAGGACGCCGGGCTTGTCCTCTACCAACGCGCTGATGGTGTGGTCTGTTACCGCTTCCATGCGCCCTCCGTCTCAGGGCTTGGCCCCTCAAGCATCTCTGTCACTCCTTCACCGGCGGGTACGTGAGGGTACACGTTCTCCTCAGGCTCCACGCGGAAGTCAATCAGCGCGGGGCCTTCATGGGCCATGGCTTCAAGGATTGCGCCACGCATCTGGCCTTTGTCCGTTACACGGAAGGCGCGGATGCCAAAGGCTTCAGCCAGGGCAACGAAGTCTGGGTTGTGGCTGTACTCCACAGACACCCGCTTGCCACCCTCAAAGAGGTCTTGCAACTGCCGCACCAGGCCAAGGTAGCCGTTGTTTATGAGCGCAAACTTCACCGGCAACTGATGTTCAACAATCGTCGCCAATTCAGACATTGTCATCTGAAATCCGCCATCGCCCGCAATGCTCCACACCGTCTTATCGGGTCGCGCTACCTGCGCCCCCATGGCCGCTGGCACCTCAAACCCCATGGTGCCCAGGCCGCCGGAGGTGATGAAGCTGTTTGGCTCCCTGAACGTGTACGCCTGAGCAGCCCACATCTGGTGCTGACCAACGCCCGTGACGACAATCGCGTTGCCGTTGGTCACGTCTGATATTTCCTTAAGCACGTACTGTGGGAGGAGCTTGTCGCTCTCCCGTAACCTGTCCGACGGGTGCTCTTGGCGAAGCTCGTCTATCTCTTGGAGCCACTCAAGCCGAGTGGTGGGCGTGATCTCATTTACCAGCGCGTGGAGCACCCGCTTGGCGTCGCCAACTATGGGCACCGTTACGTGGACGCTCTTGCCCACCTCAGCCGGGTCTACGTCTATATGGATGACCTGGGCGTGCGGCGCAAAGGTGCTCAGCCTGCCGGTCACGCGGTCATCAAAGCGCATTCCCACTGCTATCAGCAGGTCTGAGCGGTCAATTGCAATGTTGTTGTACGCCATGCCGTGCATGCCGGGCATGCCCATGGAGAGGACGTGGTCCTCCGGGAATGAACTGATGCCCAGGAGCGTGGTGATGACGGGGACCTGTGCCGTCTCCGCCAACCCTCGCAACTCATCAAAGGCGTTGGCGATGATTACGCCGTGGCCCGCCAGAATCAGAGGCCGCTTCGCACCAGCAATGAGCTTGGCGGCGCGCTTGATCTGCTGGCCGTGGCCGTCCATGGTGGGCTTGTAGCCCTTGAGCGTCACGGTGTCCGGATAGACGAAGTCCGCGCTCTCCGTCAGTACGTCACGGGGGATGTCTATGAGCACCGGCCCCGGCCTGCCCGTGCGGGCAATGTGGAAGGCCTCTTTGATGGTGCTGGCCAGGTCAGCAGTGTGCATGACCAGGTAGTTGTGCTTTGTGATGGGCAGCGTGATGCCCGTGATGTCGGTCTCTTGGAAAGCGTCCTTGCCAATGGCGCCACGAGGCACCTGGCCGGTGATGGCGATTACCGGGACGGAGTCCATCATGGCGGTGGCCAGTCCGGTGACAAGGTTGGTTGCGCCTGGGCCTGACGTGGCAATACACACGCCTACCTTGCCGGAGGCTCGTGCGTAGCCGTCAGCGGCGTGGGCGGCGTTCTGCTCATGTCGCACCAGGATGTGCTTGAGTTGTGGGTATTCAGGCATGACCTGATAGAGGGGCAGGATTGCTCCGCCCGGCAGGCCAAACATGACCTCAATGCCTTCACGCATGAGGCTTTCGCAGACTATTTGCGCTCCGGTCAAATGCACTGGTTTCCCCTTGTTCAGGCTGTCGTAAATCGGCTGTACAAAAAAATCCCATCCCCATGCAAGGGACGGGACGTTAGTTCCGCGGTACCACCCTCGTTCCCCCCGGCGTACCGAGAGACAACTTCATGCGCTGGTATCGGTGCGCGTCCGCCGCCCTACTTAACCTTCAGGCTGGCCGCTCCGGGACGAGTTCAGGGTCCTGACAACCACCGGCCTTTCACCAAATCGCCGGCTCGCTGGGGGTGTGGTGTCCCTTACTACTTCCCTTCATCGCGGATTCCGTATGTTTGAGAGGAAATAGTAGCACGACTTCGCAACGTGTGTCAACGTGAGCAGGAGGAGGTTTCTGTTTCCTGGCGCACCCCCGCGCTATCTGGACTTCTGGCGTAGTGGACTCACAACGGAGCATATCCAAACTACGATGGCCAAGAGCTGCCAGAGTAGCCAAACGATTACGACGCTTAGAATAAAAAACGTGTCGCCTGCATTACAAATTTGTGAAGGGTCATCAGGACACCACCCTTCGGCCATGACTGTAGTAACCTCCAAGAGGGTCAGTACGACCTCAGTTACTAACCAAAAGATCCAAAAGGCCACAATCCGACATGCCTTCCACTTTTGCCGCAGATATATGTAGCCAAGCCCCAGCGGCAATACGTTCAGAATTGCTGCCGTCCATCGTTTTCTCTGCGTTAATGATTCCATCTGACGTGACCTCCGGTGGAACCTAGCACGGCCTGATTCCCACCGGCAATGACCGCGTGTCGCTATTCGTTGTACTCTTGACTCCCCGCAGCGCTTGGCGCACCCTAGCGCCCACAAAAGCGCTTGTCCCTCGCAATCGGGAGGTCTGCCATGAAGCTGGTCCTGTATGACGACGCACCACACCTAATTGACGACTCACTACGGTCGCCGCCGCCCGTGAGGCTCAGCGACCGCCGCCACCGGGCAGGCATCCTCACGGATGAGGGCGTCGTCCCCATAGGTGGGGCCACGGCTGGCCTGTCGCAGTACACGTCGCAACAGCTCATGGTGAACATCATCGACAATTTCGACAGGCTGCGCCCTGAGTTTGAGAGCATCGCTGCGTTGGAGGAACCAATACCTCTGGCAAACGTCCAGCTACGTCCTCCGGTGCCACGTCCCAGCAAAATCCTGGCGTGCATAGGCAACTACTGGGAGCACATGCAGCGGGAGGCGCGCCCCCTCAACATGTTCATGAAATCGCCAGACGCGGTTATCGGCCCCGGCGACACCGTGGTGCTGCCAAACTTCACCGATGCCTACGTGTTCCATCACGAGTCGGAGCTTGCATTGGTGATGAAGGGGCCTTCCAAGGAGGTGGCCGCCGCTGACTGGAAGAGCGCCGTCTTTGGCTACACCTGCTTCATAGACGTCTCGGCCCGCTACGAGGGCAGACGCACCTGGCGCGACGGTAGCTGGATGGGTAAGTCCTTCGACACGTTCGCGCCGCTTGGCCCGTGCATCGTCACGGCTGACGAGATAGCGGACCCCAACGACCTCAACGTGAAGTTCTGGGACAACGGCGACCTGCGCCACGACTACAACACCAACGACATGGAGCACCGTGTGCCGGAGCTTGTGGAGTTTGCAACGCTCATCATGACCATGAACAGCGGTGATGTCCTCTCCTGCGGCACGAACCATGAGGGCCTTGGCCCCTTGCAGGACGGCGACACCGCTGAGATAGAGATACGTGGCATTGGGCGTCTGACCGTCAATGTGCGTGACCCCTTGAAGCGAAAATGGGAGCGGGGCGTGTACATGGGGCCGGAGTCCACCGCGGCCGCCGCTAGGGGCCAACAGCCGTAGCGTCCGCGCACCATTGTCTTGTAGCGATGATAGCCCGCTGCTAGCATGGCCTTAGTTCAAGCGTAAGGCCGTGTGCCTGTGGAACCCACGCCGCTTATTCAGTCTGACCAGACATCCCTCCCCTGGGGCCCCCGCCAGGTGGGGCTGTCGCTAATTGGCCTCGTCGCCATATGGGTGCTCACCGTGGCCTTGGCGTCGGTTGTGCCAGACGGCCTGTCATCCATGACCCTGGCCATTGGATTGGTGCTTGAAGTGGGGCTTGTCGTCCTGGCAATCGGTATGGGGCCGGGCAACCACCCGCGACGAATGTTCCTTCTGGGCCTGGGGCCCACGCAACGGAGCATCATAGGCTGGGCTGCGGTGGGCGCGTTTCTCAGCATGGGCCTCACCATCGTTTACACCATCGTCATCAATGCGCTGAGCGTAGATGCGCTGCTGCCGCCGGACCTGCCGGACAGAGTTGACCTTGAGGACGTTCTGCCGCTGGCAGTCGTCGTTATCGTGCTGGTGGGACCTTTCACAGAAGAGTTGTTTTACAGAGGGTTCGCTTATACAGGACTGGCTTCCCGCTGGGGCTTTTGGCCCGCCGCCTACGTGAGCGCTGGGATGTTTGCCATCAGCCACCTGGATATAGGGCTGCTGGGGCCCACGTTCATAGCTGGGATGGCGTTTGCATGGATATACAAGCGCACCGGATCCCTGTGGCCCGCCATCCTGGCTCACTCAATGCAAAATGCCCTAGCCCTGGCAGTTGCGGTATCCTGAACACATGACACACCGACTTGACTCCATGTTCCAACGACTTACCCAGGAGGGACGCACAGGCGTCTTTCCGTATCTCACCGTGGGCTTTCCCACTATCGACGACACGCTGTCGCTGGCGCCTGCGCTGGCTGAAGCGGGCGCTGACCTGATAGAGCTTGGCGTGCCTTTCAGCGACCCAATAGCCGATGGCCCCACCATACAGGCGGCTAGCTTTGACGCCCTTCAGCAGGGGGTGACGTTGACCAAGTGCCTGGAGGTCTGCAAGACGCTGCGTGGCAACGGCCTGGAAACGCCGCTGGTGCTCATGGGTTACTACAACCCCATCCTGAGCTATGGCATAGACGCCTTTGCCAGGGATGCGGCGCTGGCTGGGGCTGACGGTGCGATTGTGCCTGACCTGCCGCCGGAGGAGTCGACCCTCTTGCGGGAGGCGCTCAAGGCCCAGGGCCTGCCGCTCATCAGCCTGCTGACGCCCACCAGTACTGACGAACGTATTGCGGAGGCATGCGCGCTGGCGGAGGGGTTCATCTACTGCGTGGCCGTGACCGGGGTCACCGGCGCGCGCCGTGAGGTGTCCACCAACGCCTTTGAGCTATTGGATCGCATACGCAAGCACACCACGCTGCCCATAGCAGTGGGCTTTGGCATATCGGAACGAGAGCATGTGGAATCGCTGGCTGGTCACGCGCAGGCGGCGGTCGTGGGCAGCGCGCTCATCAACGTGATACACTCTGCGCCGCCTGACGAGCGGCTCCGTCGTGCGGGTGATTTCATCGCCAAGCTGGCTGGACGGAAGAGCTAGGGCCGCAATTTCAACCAGGTACTGATAGACCATGAGCGCTTGCCTTGGCTTGCGCGGTGCCACCACCGCAGACGCCAACACAAAAGAGGCCATTGTGGATGCCACGGAGGAACTCCTCCGGCAGATGGTTGCGTCTAATCAGCTTGTGGAAAACGACGTAGCTGCGGTATTCTTTACTACTACCAGAGACTTAAACGCCGAGTTTCCAGCAGTTGCGGCGCGAGTCCGGATGGGATGGGAGCAAACCGCTCTCATGAACTCACATGAGATGGACGTACCTGATGCTGCTACGTCCGTGGTGCGGGTGCTTCTGCTGGTGAATACTGACAAGTCAAAAGATGAGTTGGTGCACGTGTACCTGAAGGGCGCGCAGCACCTCCGTTCTAGGGGAGCAACGCAGTGAGGGGAATGAAAGACGCGCAATACAACCGTGTAGCGGGTCACAGGGCCAAGGGCCTCTGGGCATCCAACGCTGCCTTTCTCTGCCCTCTCTTTACGGTGCGGACGCTGTCTGCCGCCCCGAGGAGGGGCTTCGGAGCGACCGCTCCCGCCACTGGGACTATTGTCGGCGTTTATAGCTAACCCGGCCTGCCCGACTCTCTAGTTCACGAAACTCTCCTGTGTACGAGTCTAAAAGGACTTTGTATGGTTCAATCCATCAACATCAACGACGTTAATATCGAGAAAATCGAGCCTTTGGTCTCGCCAGGTGAGGTCATTGCTGACCTGCCTGTCACCAAGGCAATGGCTGACAACGTGCTCAACGGTCGTAGCCAGATTAAGAAGGTCATCAACGGTGACGATCCCAGGTTGCTGGTCATTGTTGGCCCGTGTTCCATCCATGATGAGAAGGCGGGTTTGGAGTACGCGGAGCGGCTGCTGAAGCTCTCCGAACGCCTCAGCGACCGGATGCTGGTGATAATGCGCGTGTACTTTGAGAAGCCGCGCACCACGGTAGGGTGGAAGGGCCTCATTTACGACCCGATGTTGGACGGCTCTTTTCGCATTGAGACAGGCCTTCGTCGCGCCAGAGGCTTTCTGGTCAAGTTAGCGGAGATGGGTCTCCCTGCGGCCACTGAGTTCCTTGACCCTGTGGTGCCCCAGTACCTAGCTGACTTGGTATCTTGGGCGGCCATTGGCGCGCGCACCATTGAGAGCCAGACTCACCGGCAGATGGCCAGCGGTCTCAGCATGCCTGTGGGGTTCAAGAACAGCACGGATGGCAATGTGCAGAACGCGGTGGATGCCATCGTCGCGGCCAGAGCAGGTCACGCCTTTTTCGGCATAGACAGAGACGGCAACACCTGCATGGTGCAGACCAAAGGAAACCCTGATACCCATGTGGTGCTTCGGGGAGGCAGCCACGGTTCCAACTACATGGCGTCATCCATCGCTCTGGCCCAGGCGCAATTGAAGGCGTCTGGCCTTCCGTCCACGCTCATGGTGGACTGTAGCCACGGCAATTCAGAGAAGGACCACACCAAGCAGGCCTTGGTCTTCCGCGACATTGTCTCTCAGCGGATGGCGGGCGACGCCAACATCATTGGTTGCATGGTGGAGAGCCATCTCTTCCCTGGCAACCAGAAGCTGGGGAACGACCCCTCCAAGCTGGAGTACGGCCTCTCCATCACCGATGCGTGCATTGGCTGGGACGAGACCGAGGCGCTGCTAATCGAAGCTCACGATACTATGGCCGGTACATAGCCGGTGGCTCCCATACCCCCAGATAAGCAGGTTTCGCTGACATGATGGGGCTGCAAGAAGAGTTGTCCATCCCACAGTTGAGCACGGCCACGGCCGTGACCATTGGCGTTTTTGACGGCGTGCACCTTGGCCATCAACACCTGCTGCGAAGTGTTGTCCACGCCGCCAAGGAGCGGGGACTGTCGCCAGCCGTGGTCACCTTTCTCAACCACCCGCGCTCCGTCCTGCGACCCGACGACCCCGTGCGCTGGCTAACCTCCCTTGATGACCGGGTTGCGTTACTGCAAGCGGCGGGCATTGAACACGTTGTTCCCATCACCTTCACCCGGGACTTCTCGCTGCTGACGGCTGAAGAGTTCACGCTGACACTACGCGACTCCCTGAGAATGGCCCATATGGTGGTGGGCCCCAACTTTGCTATGGGCTACCAGCGCCAGGGCACGTTTCCGGTGCTTCAGGAGTTGGGCCACAAGCACAGCTTCACGGTGGAGCAGGCCACGCCTTTGGAGTTCAGCGGCAGGCGCATTAACAGCACCGGCGTCCGCGAAGCCCTGGGCGTGGGCGATGTAGAAAAGGTGACTTCCTACCTGGGGCGCTACTTCCACGTTGCAGGCGAGGTGGAGCATGGCGAGGGCCGTGGCGGCTCTGAGTTGGGCTTCCCCACGGTGAACCTCCACCTGGAGGAGAGTCAGGCGCTGCCTGCTGACGGCGTTTACGCGGCGCAGGCCGTTGTGGACGGCAAGCGTTACACGGCGGCGGCCAGCGTGGGCACCAAGCCAACCTTCCATATAGACGGCAGGCTGACGGTGGAGGCATTCCTATTGGATTACACTGGTGACCTGTATGACCGGCAAGTCCGGCTGGAGTTCATCAAGCGCCTGCGCCCCCAGGAGCAATTCGGTACGCCGGAAGCGCTGGCGGCCCAGATGCGCAGGGACGTGGAAGAGGTCACGGAGGTCATGCGCAGCTTGACCCCCATAGACAACACCATGTCTTCTCAGTCAGGATAAGAGCCCCAGTCAGCGTAAGGAGGCTTCCCCCGCATGCCAGGCCCTGACCAACAGACCTTGGACCGCATACTCAGCCGCGGCGTTTCTCAGATCATCGTGGAAGGGGAGCTTGAAAAGCTTCTCAAGGCAGGCAAGCCCCTTCGCCTCAAGATGGGCTTTGACCCCAGCCGCCCTGACATCCACCTGGGCCACGTTGTTGGCCTGCGTAAACTCCGCCAGCTCCAGGAGCTAGGCCACCAGCTAGTCCTGATAGTGGGTGACTGGACCGCGCAGATTGGCGACCCGTCCGGGGCGTCAATCACACGGCCCATGCTGACGGCTGAGGAGGTGAGCTCCAACGCCGAGAGCTACATGCGGCAGTTTTTCAAGGTGGTGGACCCTGATAAGACGGAGGCCGTCTACCAGAGCGAGTGGTTTGGCGACTTCACGCTGGCCAACGTCATCAAACTGACTTCCATGTTCACTGTGAACCAGTTCTTGCACCGGGACGACTTTGCGAAGCGGTACGAGGCTGGACGCCCCATAGCCATAACGGAGATGCTCTACCCGCTGTTGCAGGCCTACGACTCCATAGCCATCAAGTCTGACGTGGAGTTTGGCGGGACTGACCAGATGTTCAACCTGCTGGTGGGTCGGGAGTTGCAAGAGAAGATGGGGGAGCGCCCGCAGCAGTGCGTGATGATGCCCATCCTGCCGGGTACCGACGGCGTCCGCAAGATGAGCAAATCTCTGGACAACTACATTGGCGTGGAAGAGGCGCCGGGCGAGATGTTTGGGAAGGTGATGTCGCTTCCTGACAACCTCATCCTGACGTACTTTGAACTGCTGACGGACGTGCCTGACGCTGACCTGGCGGAGATGGGGTCGGCGCTGGAAACCCGGTCAACGCACCCCATGGAACTGAAGAAACGGCTTGGGCGGGAGATTGTGACGGCCTTCCACGATGCCGGTGCTGCAACTCAGGCCCAGGAAGAGTTTGAGCGCGTAGTTCAGCAGGGCCAGGTACCATCTGAGGTGCCTGAGCTTGTGGTGAGCGCGTCTACTGACGGCGTAACTTCCGCTGATGACGATGGTGTGACGGTGTATTTGCCTCGATTCTTGAATGCAATGGGCCTCACTTCAAGCGTCAAAGATGCGATTAGGCTGCTTACGCAGGGAGCCGTTGAAATTGATGGCAAACGAATTCAGCGTTACGACAAACCAGGACGTGCATTCGACTTTGAACCCGTCCCCTACGGCGCGGTGCTTAAGGTGGGCCGCCGCCGGTTCCTCCGCGTGGTGAAAGGGTAGGGCGCACCTCCATGAAGATGACCATTGCTGATAAGCGCCGCTCCATACCCGCGGGTATAGGCGACCTTGCCATCTTTATCCTGTTCCCCATGCTGGGCTCCGCAAGCCATGAGGACGGCCTGACGGCGGCCGTTTTCCTCCGCACAACGGTGATCTTTGCCGTCGCTTGGTATGCAGTCGCGCCATGGGTTGACGGTTTCTCTCTGCAAGCCATGAGCCAACCACTATGGGCGTGGCGACACACCGGACTGGCCTGGTTGTTGGCGGGGCCAGTGGCATTGGTCGCTCGCACAGTTATCTTTGACCGACCGCTGGACGGCAGCTTTGCCTTGGTGACTCTGCTCGTCACGGGTGCGCTGCTGATGGTCTGGCGGACGGTCTACGCATTTCGGCCTGGAGAGAGCAGTTGATGAGACGTGGGTTTGTTTCCACGGTGCTGCTGGTTGCTTTCAGCCTAGCGGCATGCAGCGTAACCGCTGACCCTGTAACGGTCATGCCAACCATTGAAGCAGCACTTGCCACGCCAACTGCTAGTGGCAGCGATTCAACGCCGCAATCTCCTATAGCGACCCCAACCACAGAGACTGCAACAGCGACCCCCACTACGGACGCTGCGCAGCCCTTTGACCTATCGCGTATCCCCATTGGCGATGGCAAGGTATCGACGTCCGCTCAGGCCGGGTACGTCTGGAGTTGCACGCAGCGGTTTGGCGGCGGCGGCGCTTTCCAGGACGGCCCATGGATCAACAGTGACGGCACGTGGAATAGCAACGCTAAGGTCGCCGTGGACGGATCGGTTACGCGGTCGTCGCAACTGAGTATCGCGTTAGAGGGCGACCAGCGCATCATCACGTCCAATGACCTGCCTGACCACCCCACGGGTACGTTCCCCGTTGCTTCATCTGATGAGGCGTACCAGTATGACCGCAACCCCAATACTATTCAGAGCCAGCAATTGCGGTACGTACTCCCCGCTGTCCCTGAAGTAGCGGCTCAACCTTCATGCGTTTCCATGGGGGCCATAGGCATACTCCTGAGCGGCAGCGTGTTTTTCAACGGGTTGGACGCCCGCGGGGATGACGCGGTGGCCCATGAAGTGCAAGACGCCTGCGACGGCCACCCTGAGATGCAGGGCGCGTACCACTACCATTCACTGACGCCATGCCTGGCTGATGCGACTAACGGCCATTCCAGCCTGGTTGGCTATGGCCTAGACGGATTTGGAATCTACGGAAGCCGTGGTGAAGAGGGGCGAGAACTGCACACCAGTGACTTGGATGACTGCCACGGGCATACCCATGAGGTGGTTTGGGACGGAAGCCCCACGGTGATATTCCACTATCACGCCACGGTGGACTATCCGTACACCATCGGTTGCTTTACGGGTTCACTCTAGCCCCAGACGCGTCCATCAATAACAAACGACAAAAAGAGAGCGGGAACCTGAGTCCCCGCTTTCTTTAGTAACGAGCAAATGATGGTGAAACCAGCGCTTAGCGCCGAGCGCCCTCTTTAATTCTGGCGGCCTTGCCGGAAAGGTTCCGCAGGTAGTAGAGCTTGGCCCGCCGGACCTTGCCCCGTCGCGCCACTTCCACGCTCTCCACGTTTGGTGAGTGCATGAGGAATGAGCGCTCCACGCCCACGCCGGAGGCGACCCGCCGAACGGTGAAAGAACTGGACGGCCCGCCACCGCGCTTGCGGATGACCACGCCCTGGAACATCTGGATGCGTTGCCGCTCTCCTTCACGAATCCGGACGTTCACCTTGACGGTGTCTCCGGGGTTGAAGGACTCTATCTTCGGATTATTTTCTAGCTGGACTACTTCGCGAGCTTCCATAAAAGGCAGTCACCAATGGTGAAATATCAACCTGTGCAGTATAGGTGGCTATGGTGATTCTCGCAACCACGCAGCTTTAGAGCGCTATGGTGGCTGGTTGCGTGAAGCTAATACCATGGTTCCGTGGGGGAATATACGCGGCCCGCTCTTCTCACCTAGGGCATAGCTTAGGCAATACCTTCACGAGGACGTGACGGAGAAGACCTCTTGTAGCCAGGGGTCGCTCTTGGTTTCATCTGCGGAAAAGGTGCTCAGGTCCGTGGGGACAACCATCCCGTCTCGGATGGCCACCAACACATTAGACTTACCTTCTAGGAGAGCGCCCACCGCAACTACCCCCATCCGGGTTGCCATGGTGCGGTCTAATGCGGAAGGGGAGCCGCCCCTTTGGATGTAGCCAAGGACCGTATAGCGGGCGTCGTAAGGGTTATCGGCGTCGTTGATGAGTTGCGTTAGCTCTGCGGCGCGCCATTTTGCACCTTCAGCCAGCACAATGATGAAGTGACGTTTGCCGTGCTGCTGCATGGCCTCCATCTCATCAAAGACTGCTTGCAGTTCAATGGGGTGCTCAGGGACGATAACCATCTCAGCGCCGCTGGCAATAGCTGCCATGTAGGCAATGTAGCCTGAATGCCTGCCCATAACTTCCACAATCATGGCACGGTGGTGAGCGCTTGCCGTATCGCGCAGGCGGTCTATGGCCTCAACCGCCGTGTTGATGGCGGTGTCTGCGCCAATGCTGTTGTCCGTACCGGGAACATCGTTGTCTATGCTGCCGGGGACGCCTACCACGCTGAACCCCAGCGCATTGAGGGCACGCACGCCACGGAGGGAGCCGTCACCACCAATTACAATCAGCCCCTCCACCCCAGCGCCGCGCAGATAGTCCACACATCTCGCTTGCACTGCGGGGTCTATAAATTCCAGGCAGCGTCCCGCACCGAGCACGCTTCCTCCGCGTTGTAATATGCCGGCAACTGACCTAGATGTTAGCTGCTCGGTCTGTTGGTCCACCATGCCCTGGAAGCCATTGCTGATGCCCCAGACCTCTGCGCCATGGTTGATGGCGGTACGGGTCACCGCACGGATGCACGCATTCATTCCAGGAGCGTCTCCTCCGCTGGCCAGCAAAGCAATGGACCGCATGCCAATCTCCTCAGTGGAACTGATAGGACTTATGGAAAACTATAGCACTGGAGCGAGGCCTATGTTGACGACTTTGCGGTCTCATGGGTAAACTGTGTGGGTCGGTTCCTGGTGGTTCTAGCGGGGCGGCCCCACCCGTTCTCATCCCGAACACGGAAGTGAAACGCTCCAGCGCTGACGATACTCGTGGGTTCTCCCACTGGGAAAATAAGCCACTGCCAGGGGCCTAGACATAAAAGCCCAAGTGCCTGGAACTCCGGTTCCAGGCACTTTTTTTGCCCAATCCACACCGTTGACGCTGTCCGCGCATCCAATTAAGAGTGAATACCTCCTCTAGTGGGTGGGGCTTGTCCTGAAGCGCCAGGCGTCAGATTGTGATACCCGCGTTGCTTTGAAATAAGGCTCCTGTTGATAGAGTTTTCTTTACATGCCATCGTGGCCCCACCTATAATAAACACATCTCTAAGGCGAGCTACCGTGGTCAATTTGGAGCAGTCAGAAAAGCAACCGACCATGGCCGAACTCCTTGAGACCATTGAACCGCCCCGTTCATTGCGGAGAGGTGAAGTGGTTGAAGGTGAGGTCATGTGGCATGACCAGACTGGCATTCTGGTGAGCATTGGCCATAAGTCTGAGGGTCTTATCCCTCCCCATGAGATGCGCTCCCTAACACCAGAGGTCATGCACCGTTATCAACCAGGGGCAACGATACTGGTTTACGTGGTTGACCCCTCCGGCGCTGAAGGGGAGGCCATTCTCTCCCTTGATAAGGCCCGGAAAGAGTCAGGTTGGAAGGTCTTGGAAGATGCCCAAGAGGCCGGAGAGCCCATCAAAGGGAGTATCACCGGGTACAACCGTGGCGGCGTGGTAGTGGACGTTGAGGGCGTGCAGGGATTTGTACCTCTCTCTCAATTGGCCAACCCTCCGTCTGTGCAGAGTGAAGACCTGACAGAGCTAAAGGACAGGATAGGTGAGTCAGTAACGCTGAAAATCCTGGAAGTTAACCGCCGGAGAAACCGGGCGGTGCTTTCAGAGCGGGCCTTGGTCAGAGAGAAGAGAGAGGCGCAGAAGGACGAACTCCTTGCTACGTTGAATGAAGGAGAGATACGGAAAGGTCGCGTAACCAGCGTATCTAGCTTTGGTGCGTTTGTGGACTTGGGCGGCGCGGACGGACTCATCCATATTTCAGAGATGTCCTGGGCGCCTGTAAGTTCAGTGGAAGACATAGTGAAGGTGGGGGATGAGGTTGAAGTCTATATCCTCCATGTGGACGCTGAGAGCCGCCGTATTGCCCTCAGCCTGAGGCGGCTGCAACCGACTCCGTGGGATGAGGCCGCTAACAAGTACGCCACGGGGCAGTTGGTGACGGGGACCGTGACCAGGGTCACGGACTTTGGAGCATTTGCAAGGGTGGATGATGCCGTTGAAGGGCTTATCCACATATCAGAGCTCAGCGATCGTCATATCCAGCATCCCAAGGAGGTTGTACAAATCGGTGATACACTTACACTGCGTATAGTAAGTATGGACCCAGCCCGGCACAGGTTAGGGCTGAGCTTGAAACAAGTTGAAGAATATGAGACGGTACAATTAGGTTGATCTCCGCGGTGGCCGCAAGTCAGGAGACCAGGAGTTTAAGGCGATGACTAGCCGCTTTGAAAAATTCTCGGAACGCGCCCGTCGTGTATTGTCTCTTGCTCAGGAAGAGGCGCAACGATTCAACCACAACTACATCGGCACAGAACACATTTTGCTCGGTCTCGCTAGGGAAACGGACGGCGTTGCCGCCCGGGTTCTGACGAGCCTTGGCGTTGAGTTGACCAAAATTCGCTCAGCAGTTGAGTTCATCATCGGAAGAGGGGAACGCCCCTCGCCTGGTGACATTGGCTTGACGCCCCGCGCCAAGAAGGTCATTGAGTTAGCAGTTGATGAAGCCCGGCGGCTGGGCCACCACTATATTGGCACGGAACACCTGCTCATTGGCATCATGCGTGAGTCTGAAGGCGTTGCTGCTGGTGTCCTGGAGAGCTTAGGCGTCAACTTAGAGAAGGTTCGCTCTGAGACCACACGCATTTTGAATCAGAGCGTTTCTCAGGGAGGGCACGCCGGCGGGCGCACCAGTACGCGCACGCCCACCCTTGACCAGTTGGGGATAGACCTGACTGCTGCAGCAAGGGCCTCCAAGCTAGACCCCGTCATTGGCAGGAGCAAAGAGCTCCAACGGGTCGTTCAGATACTCAGCCGTCGTACTAAGAACAACCCTGTGCTCATTGGGCAGCCCGGCGTTGGCAAGACCGCCATTGTTGAAGCGCTGGCTCAGCACGTCATCAGCGGTGATGTTCCGGAGACGCTCGTCAACAAGCGGGTGGTCACTTTGGACATGGGCGCCTTGGTGGCAGGCACCAAGTATCGTGGTGAATTTGAAGAGCGCCTCAAGAAGGTTATTGAGGAAATCAAGACTGCAGGGAACTGCATCCTGTTCATTGATGAAATGCACACCATGGTGGGCGCGGGCGCCGCTGAAGGGGCCGTGGACGCCGCCAACATTCTGAAGCCTTCCCTTGCCAGGGGTGAACTCCAGTGCATTGGTGCAACCACGTTGGACGACTATCGTAAGTACGTTGAACGGGACCCTGCTTTGGAGCGTCGCTTTCAGCCGGTGAACGTGGAAGAGCCCTCCATGGAAGAGACCGTGGAGATTCTGCGTGGCATCAGGGTCAAGTATGAGGAACACCACAACCTCAAGATTGAAGATGAAGCCCTGACTTCGGCAGCCAGCCTTGCCGCACGATTTATCGCGGACAGGTTCCTGCCGGACAAGGCTATTGACCTTATGGATGAAGCCTCATCCCGCGTTCGCATCCGCAACAGCAGCACCCCCATGTCCGTGAAGGAGGCCATGAAGGTCTTGGACACGGTTCGGCGTGAAAAGGATGAGGCCATTGGCCAGCAGCAGTACGAGTACGCCGCGGAACTACGGGACCGTGAACTCAAACTGGCCGACAAGCTGGAAGGATTGGAGAAGGAGTGGCAGAACACCTCAACGGGTGAGTCACCCACTGTGACGTCTGAGGACATTGCTGAGGTGGTGAGCATGTGGACCGGTATGCCGGTCACCCGCCTGGCAGTGGAAGAGACAGAACGTCTCCTTCACATGGAGGAGAACCTCCACAACCGTATCATTGGTCAGGATGAGGCCGTCACGGCCATCTCCAAGGCGGTCAGGCGTGCAAGGGCCGGACTGAAAGACCCACGCAGGCCTATTGGTAGCTTCCTCTTTCTTGGGCCCACGGGTGTGGGGAAGACGGAGCTTGTCCGCGCACTATCTGAGTTCATGTTTGGCTCTGATGAGACCATGATTCGGCTGGATATGTCTGAATTCATGGAGCGTCACACCGTCGCACGACTGGTGGGCGCCCCGCCGGGCTATGTGGGTTATGAAGAGGGCGGCCAGCTTACTGACGCTGTGCGTCGCCGCCCCTACTCCTGCATTTTGCTGGATGAGATTGAGAAGGCCCACCCTGAGGTATTCAACATCCTCCTGCAAATCTTTGACGACGGCCACCTGACCGACGCCAAGGGCCGCAAGGTGGACTTCCGGAACACGATTATCGTGATGACCAGCAACATTGGGTCTGACCTCATCAAGTCAGACAGCAACCTTGGGTTTGCTGTCAAATCAGACGGAGAACAGGACAGGGAACGCGTCTACACACGGATGAAGGACAAGGTCATGGAGGAAGTGAAACGCTTCTTCCGGCCTGAATTCCTGAACCGGGTAGACGCGCAAACGGTCTTTCACCCGCTGCAGCAAGACCACATCCTACAGATTGTGGACCTGATGCTGAATGAGATCCGCAAGCCGCTGCTGGAGAAGGCTCTCACTTTGGAGGTCAGCCAGGCCGCCAAGGAGCATTTGGCTGAGAAGGGCTTTGACAAGCAGTTTGGTGCGCGGCCTCTGCGCAGGGTCATCCAGAATGAAATTGAGGATGCTCTGTCTGATGAGGTACTGGCGGGTACGCTTCAGCCTGGCGACACGGTAGTTGTTGACGCTGCCGACGGTGACGAAGGTCGCAAGCTGACCTTCCTAACGCAATCAGCGTCCACACTCACGCCCACGCCCACGCCCACGCCGAGCTAAGGCACGGTCCCTACAGAATGACGAATAGAGGAAGCCCCGAAGATTTCGGGGCTTCCTTTTGTCTCTAATGGAGCAAGGGAGATGTGATGGACGTTACCGTTGGCCAGACCGCACACCGTGAGGTGACGGTGACCGCTGAGATGGTGACTGAGTACGCAAAGCTGACAGGTGACTATAACCCGCTGCATTTTGACGATGGCTTTGTCAGCAGGACGCGGTTTGGCAGGCTTATTGCTCAGGGAGGCATCGCCACGGGTCTGCTTCACGCCCTAGTGGCCATGGACATGCCAGGTGCGGGCACCGTGTTCACCAAACAAAGTTGGAGCTTTCCGCACCCCGTCTATATTGGCGATACCATTCGCGCGGAGGCGACGGTGCAGTCCGTCCATCCCCGGCTCCCCATGGCAGACGTGGGTTTCAAGGTTACCAACCAAGATGGCCAGGAAGTCCTCACGGGTGAGGCCACTGTCTACCAGGCGACTCCTGCTTCTTAGCCGGACTCTTTCACGCGTCAGTACGCCCTAGCGCTCACTACCCCCTCGTGTGGTAGCCTTCCAACACCATGCCTCCATCTCCTAAATCCAGAGTTACCTTCCTCTGCCAGGACTGCGGACATACCAGTCCCCGGTGGGAGGGCCGCTGTCCTTCATGTGGACAATGGAACACTTACGTGGAGTACAGCCCGCCCAAGGCTCCCGGTCAACGGAACAGCGGCCTTAGTAAACAGTCGCAAGCCAACGTGCCAGTGTTGCTTGGCGACCAGCCCGTTGACGGCGGTCGTCGCCTGTCCATGGGGATGCCAGAGGTGGAGCGTGTCTTGGGCGGCGGCGTTGTTCTCGGCTCCTTGGTGCTCATGGCCGGTGACCCAGGCATTGGTAAGTCCACGTTGCTTTTGCAGTTCGCCGCAGGACTTGCGGCGGAACACAAGGTGCTCTACGTATCTGGTGAAGAGTCGGGTGGGCAGGTGCGCCTGCGGGCGGAACGACTCGGTATCGCTGGTGCAAGCGTGCTTTTCCTGACGGAGACCAGCTTGGAGGCCATCCTTGGCCAGGTGGAGGCCGTTCAGCCCGGCGTGCTTATTGTGGACTCCATCCAGACGCTGTACTCCGATGCGAGCCCCTCCACTGCGGGCAGCGTGGCCCAGGTGCGGGAGTGCACGCAACTTCTGATGCGTTGGGCTAAGGAGACAGGCGTGCCAGTGTTCCTGGCAGGTCACGTGACCAAGGACGGGAACATCGCAGGACCGCGAGTGCTTGAGCATATGGTTGACGTGGTGCTTTACCTAGAGGGTGAGAGCATGAGCAACTTCCGGCTGCTCCACGGCGTGAAGAACCGCTTTGGCGCTACCAATGACGTTGCGCTCTTGGAGATGCGCGGCGACGGTCTGGCTGAGGTGGCAGACCCATCGGCGGCGCTGATTGCTGAGCGACAGAGTGACGTGCCGGGCTCCGCTGTGGTGGTGACGCTGGAGGGGAGCCGACCTCTACTGGCTGAGGTGCAAGCGCTTACGAACCCCAGCGCATTTACGCCGCCGCGCCGTTCCAGCAATGGCACCGATTTCAACCGCATGGCGATGACCACGGCGGTGCTGAGCCGCCGGGCAAGCCTCTCTCTGGGCAATCAGGACATCATGGTGAACGTGACCGGTGGTCTACGGATCAATGAGCCTGCCGCTGACCTTGCCGTGGCTCTGGCCATCGCCTCCAGCTACCATGACGTACCCCTGGCGCCCAATACGGTGTTCATTGGTGAAGTGGGGCTTAATGGCGAGGTACGCCGTGTGCCGCAGATTGAGCGACGCCTATCTGAGGCGGCCCGTCACGGCTTTGTGCGCGCCGTAGTCCCCAAGGGCAGCGCCGACGCCGCCACGGAGTTTCCTCCGTCGATGGAGGTTGTGGCCGTGAGCAGTTTGCGAGAGGCCATGGCCGCAGCGCTGCCGCAGGTACGCGGTTCACGAGCAACATCGTTGACCTAACGCGTCGCCGGAAGTATGGTTTCGCCGTAAGCAGCCGTACCTGCCAGTAGGAGAGCAACCATGCGCAACGGTTTGCCGGTGTGGGACTCAGACACCCACTACAACCCAACTATTGAGACCATGTTGGCATACTTTGACCCGGAGTTTCGGGAGAAGCTGCCGTTGCTTGAGCAATACAAGGTGAAGGGCAGGGAGGGCCGCGAGGACCCGAACCGTCATCACTACGCGGTTGGGAAGGTTGCCTACAAGCGCATTTTGGGTGAGGCAGGCCCCGCAGCGACGCCGGTGGTCAACGCGGGCAAGCGCATGGGTTCGAAAGCCCCCTCCTCCGGCGTTGAGGATGACCTTGTGGACGCTCGCATTGCCGATATGGACGAGGAGGGCGTGGACGTCCACATGATGGTCCCCGGCGTGCTGATGAACGTTTCCATACTGGGCGACCCTGCCTTTGAAGTGGGCATCATGCGCGCCTACCATCGAGCCGCCAACGACTTCTGCAGCAAGTACCCTCACCGGCTCAAGGCGCTCATGATTGTCACGGGCAATGACGTTGAGGCGTCTGTGGCGGAGATCAAACGGTGGGGCAGTTCATCATGGGCGGTGGGCGTGTGGCCCTTCCCCGGTATGGAGCGCCCGTTGGACCATCCAGACATGGAGCCCATCTGGGCAGCGGCCAATGAGCAGGGGCTGGCCATCATGAGCCACAGCGTGGCATGGGACCCGCCCTATTACCCCGGCTATCGGGACGTATGGGACAACCTCTTTATTGGGCGGCTGTCGTCACACCCGTGGGGCGGCATGCGGGCCGTGGCGTCGTTCTTGGGCGCGGGCATCCTTGACCGTTACTCTGACCTCAAATTTGGCGTGCTGGAGTCCGGCTGCGGTTGGCTTCCCTTCTGGATGCGGCGGATGGAGGACCACGTTCACTACGTGGGTACCACCGCGCCCCTCAAGCACACCATGGAAGAGTACATGACCGGCGGCCGGTTCTTTGCCAGCATGGAGATGCATGAGGGCGAGGACATGGTCAAGATGGTGACCAGTTTTCTGGGCGATGGCGTACTCATGTACGCGTCCGACTATCCGCACCCGGAGTGCAAGTTCCCTGAATCCGCAGACCACGTGCTGGCGTGGAAGAGTTTTGGCGAGTCCGCCATGCGAAAGCTTATGTGGGAGAACGCGGTCCGCTGCTTTGGCGAGCCCTAGCCCGTCAGGCTGACCTCCACCGTGGTCTGGCCCTCACAATAAAGCTATGAATTGAACGGCAGGAACAGGTCGTCCAGCGGTATTGGCCGGGTCATCAGGCCTTGGTCCAGCAGGTGCCGTTGGAGCGTGTCCAACGTGCTCCGATTGCGCTCCAGGCCGTAGGGCCATGGGTCACCATCAGGGAACAGTGCGTCCATCTCCTCCACTGCCTCAAGTTGCCAGGGCAGCATGGTCTTCTGTGAGCCCCTGTAGTGGAGTTGCGGCCCCAGTACCTGTTTCTTGGCCTCCACCAAGGCGTTATACATGCTCTCCGCAATCCAGGGCTGCTCATTGTAGAGCGGCCTGCGTATGACAACGGTATGCATGATGGGGTAGACGCCGGTACGTTGGAAGTAGTCCTTTTCCGTCTCATGGTAATTGGGGAAGAGCCGCACCACGTTTTTCCCGTTGTGGAAGGAGTCTGGGATCTCCGCGCCAATGATGGCGTCTAGGTTTCCCTTCTCCAATTCATCGCTCAGCGTTGATTCATTGGGGATGGCGTCGACGGTGATGGCCTTGCCCACGGGGTGCACGTTGTCCAAGATATGAGGCACCCTGGGCTTGTTGATGCCCCCCTCTAACCACAGCACATCCTCAGACCGAACGCCAAAGTCATCTTGCAAGAACCCGCGTATCCAGACGGCGGCGGTCATGGAGAAGACCGGCACACCAATCCGCTTGCCCTTCAGGTCAGCGGGAGTCTTGATGCCTGCGTTTTTGTTGATGTAGATGTAGGAGTGCCGGAAGACGCGAGACGGGAACACGGGCAGCGCCACAAAAGGGACCTCCTCCTGGCTGGACCGCGTCATGAAGTAGGAGCAGGAGAGCTCGCCTATATGGTAATCATCCTTGGTTACCATCATCATGAAGATGTCCTGGGGGCTCTGGTAAGAGTCGTAGGTCAGGTCAATGCCTTCAGCCAGGACGCTCTTGTCCCGTAGAGGTTCCGTGCGGTCGTACGGGCCGCATGCCATTTTGATGGGGATATTTGCCATAACTCACTCCTCCTGAGGGTCGCTCTCTAGGGCTCGTGCCGGGTGCCGCACCAGATGATACTCGCCACACCTAGTCTTTGCACAACGTTGTCCCGTATCACGTACGCCTGGTACCATGATGTAGCGGCGTAGCGCTAATGAGGTGTCCATGGCTGTCGAACGTAGGTTGCCCCCTTGGCTGAAAGTGAAGATGCCCGGTGGCCCCGTGTACCTAGAGGTGCGGGAGCGGCTGCGGTCTGCCGAACTCCACACGGTGTGTGAGGAAGCTCACTGCCCCAACATTGGCGAGTGCTGGGAACGTCGCAGCGCCACGTTCATGATATTGGGTGAAATCTGCACCCGCGCCTGTCGCTACTGCGCCGTGACCAGCGGACGCCCGACTGGTTTGGACATGGAGGAGCCGGAGCGTCTGGCCCGCACCGTGGAGCAGATGGCGCTCCGCTACTGTGTCATCACCTCCGTTGACCGTGACGACCTCCCCGACGGCGGGGCGTTCATATTTGCGGAGAGCATACGGAAGATAGGGGAGCGACTGCCCTCCTGCCGCGTTGAAGTGCTTATTCCTGACTTTCAAGGCCACTGGCGTGACCTCCGCCATGTGCTGGAAGCCAAGCCCGCTGTGCTGAACCACAACATTGAGACTGTCCGTCGCGTCTTTCATAGCGTGCGGCCAAAGGGCGACTATGACCTTTCACTGGAGCTGCTCCGGCAGTCCAAGGAGCTTGCGCCGGACATCCCCACGAAGAGTGGCATGATGGTGGGGCTTGGTGAGACCGTGGATGAAGTGTTGGAGACCATGGCTGACCTCCGCGCCGTTGGCTGTGACCTGTTGACCATTGGTCAGTACCTGCGCCCCTCACCCAAACATGTGGCCATGGACCGCTTCTACCACCCGGATGAATTTGTTGCGTTGCGTGAGGCGGGTGAGCGCATGGGCTTCCGTCACGTGGCCTCCGGCGCGTTGGTGCGTTCCTCCTACCACGCAGATGAACAGCATGAGGCCGCCACAGCCATCATTAGCGCCTAAGCACGCTTGGCTTCGACCTGTTCGCATTTATTGAGCCGCGTACTTTGGCATGAGCCTTGGACATGCCCCCTGGAGCCACTTTGGACGACCCCTCCCGCCAAGCTCACGTCAAACGCCCACGCATATTCTTCGGCTGGTACATAGTCGGAAGCAGCTTCATCATCAACGCCATCATGTCGGCGGGCTACTTCCAGGGGTTTCAGGCTTTTTTCTTGCCCATACTGCGTGAATTTGGCTGGACGCGGACGCAAGTATCGGGCGCGTTCTCCCTGCGACAGATGGAGGCGGGCATCCTTGCTCCGGTGACGGGGTTTGTGGTGGACAAGGTTGGCCCGCGCAAGCTCATCATTGCCGGATCGGTCATCGTTGGTTTGAGCATGATGGGATTGAGCTTCATGCAGAACCTGTTCACGTTCTACCTCTTCTACCTCATGGTCTCCGTTGGCACCACTGGCGTGACGCACGTCATTACCTGGCCCGTGCTCATAGCGCGCTGGTTCCGCAGGAAACGGGGCTTGGCCATGGGCATTGCCACCTCCGGCCCTATTATTGGTGGCTCCTTGGTGGTGGTGAACGTCCTCATGGTGAACGCGTACGGCTGGAGACCTGTGATCTTTGGCTACGGCGTCCTGATTTTGATTGTTGGGGTGGTGTTGGGTTTCCTGGCACGGGAACGCCCTGAGGATATGGGCTACCTGCCGGACGGTGAGCTGATCAGCAACGTTGCCACTCCTGCCGGTAGCATGCCGCAGCGAGGCCGTCGTGTCATAGAAACTGGCTTCACCGTCATGCAGGCGGTCAAAACCAAAGGATTCTGGGTGGTCACCATCTTCATGGGAGCATCGTTCATGGGGAACAGCGGGATGCAGACCCACCAGGTGCCGTACTTTGAAAGCCTTGGCCTCACTACCACGGCTGCGGCTTTTACCGTGGTGGTCTCCGTGGCCACCAGCGGAATTGGACGGATGGGGGCCGGCGCTATGGTGGACACCATGGACTACCGCGTGGTGCTGGCTCTTTTCACTGCCATGATGACCGGCGCTTTTGCGTACTTATTATTTGTACCCATCGACTCTTTCGTGATGACGTTGCCCTTCGGCATCCTGTTTGGCATCAGCTTTGGGAGCATGATCCCCCTTCGCCCTGTCATCACCAGCCTCATGTTTGGCAACAAGGCTGCGGGCTCCATCATTGGCCTCACGCAAGGCGGCGCCATAGCTGCCGGTGTGGCGGGCCCGCTGGTCATGGGTTACGTGTTTGACTCCACCGGCTCCTATTATGGGTCCGTCTGGGTGCTGGGAATTGTCACCTTTCTTACCCTACCTCTCGTATTTTTCATGGACTCCCCCAGCAAGCTCTCACGGGCACTGTCAGACAAATAGGCTGCTTCTCAAGCAAGGGACCGGAAGTCGCAGGGGGCGGCTATGGGGCGTACAATTGAGGCTGTAATCCGTCGTTGGGAAAGGAGAGACCAATGAAGTCGAAACAGCTATCGGGTCGCATGTTTGTTGGTGCCACCTTTATTTTGTTGGGCTTTTTGCTACTCCTTGATTCCATCGGTGTGGCCTCCACCGGGACTTTTGCCAAGTGGATTCCGTCATTGTTGGTCCTGTACGGGCTATGGCGGCTTTACGGCTCCAAGAGCCGCAGAGTGGCTGGCCCTCTCATACTGATTGGACTTGGCGTATTCATCCAACTGGCCGTCCTTGGCGCCCTGGATTTTCTGTGGCCTCTGGTGA
>Ga0302135_10000290_pt1 | contig 30783 bp, 27 predicted proteins | sample CBN3_surface_MG_FD_203119 | JGI IMG/M metagenome (GOLD analysis project Ga0302135, IMG submission 203119) | Marine microbial communities from Western Arctic Ocean, Canada - CBN3_32.1 | ecosystem: Environmental > Aquatic > Marine > Oceanic | place: Canada: Western Arctic Ocean | collected...
GCAGTATCGGTGGTCATATAAGGGTTACCAATCCCGGCAGCGAAAATAACTACCCTGCCCTTTTCTAAGTGTCTAACTGCTCTTCTTCTTATATATGGTTCTGCAACTTCCTGAACATTAATACCTGTTTGTGTTCTTGTGTCTACGTCATGTATTCGTTCCAGACGGTCCTGTAATGACAAAGCATTTATAACAGTTGCTAGCATGCCAGCATAGTCAGCAGCCACTCTATCCATTCCTTCATTTTCTGCTGCGGATCCACGCCATATGTTCCCTCCTCCAACCACCACTCCGATTTCCACACCACAATCACGTATGACTTTAATTTGAGAAGCTATAGAATCAACTGCTACCGGGTCTATCCCGTATCCTCGGTTACCTTTAAATGATTCACCGCTTAATTTGAGCAAAATACGCTTGAGTATAACTTTACCTGCAGCCATGAAGATTTATTGCCCCAATGCGAATCGGACAAATCGTTTTATCTTCACGTTTTCACCCAATTTACCAGCCACTTCAAGGATAAGGTCGGAAACAGATATCCCCGGATCTTTGATGTACGACTGAGAGGTCAATGCTATTTCTTCAGGACTTCTTTTCTCATCATCAGGAATTTCGTCTGCGTTTACGTAGATCGGAGACATTGCCGCAATTTGCATAGCTAAATTGTGGCACAATCCCTTGAAATCCTCTGTGCGCGCAACAAAATCAGTTTCGCAGTTCACCTCCAAGATCACCCCTACTCTCCCACCTCCGTGAACATAAGTTTCGATTAAACCTTCTTCAGTTTTACGTCCGCCCTTCTTAACTGCTGCTGCCATACCTTTATGTCTTAATAAGTCCAGAGCTTTTTCAATATCACCACCAGACTCTTCCAGAGCTTTTTTCGCGTCCATAACACCTGCTCCAACCTGCTCACGAACCTTTTTTATTTTATCTAAACTTATTTGCACACAATCCCCCGTTTTCTTTTTTTAATCAAATCCACATTGATCACAGTGTTTACGATTTTTCCTGCTTTATATTCGCACCATCGTCCTAACTGTCTTCCCCAGAATCAACTGTCTCATTTTTCATTTGCATGGACTCGAGCTCAGCAGCTTTAGCATTCGCAGCAGATGCTTCAGCCATTTCAGCCTGTATTGATTCCCTACGATGCTTACCCTCAATAACAGAGTCTGCTATTTGGCTTGCTACTAATCTGATTGATCGAATTGCATCATCGTTTCCAGGAATAACGGAATCAATTGGTGTTGGGTTACAATCTGAATCAACCAAAGCAACAATAGGAACTCCTACTCTTAGTGCCTCAGCAACAGCCAAACTCTCTTTACCTATATCCACTATAAATAGAGCTCCTGGCATCTCAGTCATCTCTTTAATTCCACCAAGATATCGGTTTAATCTTTGAATAGAAACTTCCTTCTTCTGAGCTTCTTTTTTCGTTATGTATTTAAATTTTCCTGCATCTCTTTCTCCCTCAAGTTTAACTAGATAGTCCATTCTGGACTGTATCGTCTTGAAATTGGTAAGAGTACCACCCAACCATCTTGTGGATACATAAAACGAACCACTTCTCTCCGCCTCTTCTGTAATCACTTCACTCGCTTGCCGCTTAGTACCCACGAATATAATTTTTTTACCATCTGCAGCAATATCCGAAATGAATTCTTTTGCTTTTTGCAGTAGCGGTAATGTTTGAGAAAGATCCATTATATGGATGCCATTTCTAGCAGAAAATATGTAACGGTTCATTTTGGGGTTCCATCTTCGCTTTTGATGCCCGAAATGAACACCTGCCTCTAACAAAGATTTCATCGAAAGCTTAACAGGCTCTTTCTTCTCGACTTTCTGCTCAACTTCGACAACTGGGACTTCGACAACTGGGACTTCGACAACTGGGACTTCGACAACTGGGACTTCGACAACTGGGACTTCTTGATCTAATTCTTCAACCATTATTAAACTAGCCTTTTGTTTATTTAGATGATCTTTTCATTACAAAGTACGAGAATTTTGCTTGGTATAAAACCACAAGACAACTTTGCGAGATCAATCTTACTCGTGCGCTAAGTATAACATAAGGACACTATTTATTACCTTCATTAAGGTTTACAAATTTTGATTGCCTAAGCAATATTTATTATGCTAAACTTATAGAAGTTACCCAAGGACAAATGTCCAAGTGGGTTAATGTTAATGTGAAGGACATAACTACAACACACATACATAAGTAGTAAGTACAAACCCCTTCACGTCCTTAAATCTATGCAAGAAACACTTAAAGAATTACAAATACACGATAAAGACACTGGATCTACTGCGGTTCAGGTAGCCAGCCTATCTAGCAGAATTGATCACCTAACAAAACATCTTAGAATCCATAATCATGATGAGTCTACGAGACGCGGCCTACTAAAACTAGTTGGTCAACGGAGGAGATTACTACGATATCTAAATGGTAAAGATGTTAATAAGTACCGCTCCTTGATTGAAAAACTGGGGCTTAGAAAGTAGTTAACTTACTGGATAACTACTTCATTCACTAGTTATAAGAATCCAGTCACACTCTCTAGTCTACGATTTCCCTATGATGCCGCAGCAAGAGAAATACAAATTACCCTATTAGAAGCAAAAGAAACAGAAAGAGGAAACAAAACTAAATGTCAGAAAACTATGAATTATCCATCGGAAATAAAACTTTATCGGTGGAAACAGGAAAACTAGCAAAAAAAGCAAACGGATCAGCTACTTTAAGATACGAAGATTGCGTCATACTAGTCACAGCTACTACGTCAAACCCAAGGCCAGGACTCGATTTCTTTCCACTAACAATTGATTTCGAGGAAAGAATGTATGCACGCGGCAAAATACCCGGAAGCTTTTTCAAAAGAGAAGGGCGACCAAGCACAGATGCCATACTAATATGCCGTCTCACAGACAGACCGCTAAGACCACTTTTCCCAAAGGGTTTTCGCAATGAAGTTCAAATAATAACTACCCCATTATCAGCAGATCTCGAGAATCCATTAGATATCCTTTCAATCAACGGAGCCTCTCTAGCATTATCAATCTCTGACATACCATTTGACGGGCCTTTGGGCGCCACTCGCATGGGTTATATTGATGGCGATTTTGTCATCAATCCTACCTTCGAGCAAATAGAGGAGAGTAGTCTCGATTTGGTAGTCGCAGGAACGCGAAATGGCGTTATGATGATGGAATCCGGTGCGAATCAATTAGATGAAGATTTAGTCTATGATGCCATTGTTAAAGCTCAAGAGGAAAACCTTAAGATTGTTGAATTTCAAGAAAAAATTGCTAGTGAAATAGGTAAATCAAAATTGGAATTCGTTCCCCCTCAGCCAATTGAAGGAATAGAGGATGCTGTATCTACAATTATCGGAGACCGGCTGAACAAAGCAGTTGAGCATTCTATTTCACCTGAGAAAGATACATCTCAAATTGACTCACTTAAAAACGAGGCAACTGAGCAGTTAGCTGATAAATACGAATCTCGCGACATAGGAAAAGTGATCGAAAATCTAACTGATGAAATTTATAGATCAAAAATGATGGACGGCGTTAGGCCTGATGGCAGAGGTCCCTTAGATCTGCGTCCGCTATCAGCTGAAGTTGGGATCGTACCGAGGGCTCATGGAACTGGCTTATTTGAGCGTGGAGAAACACAGGCGCTTGGAGTGGTAACGCTTGGTTCACTTGGAGATGTTCAGAAAATTGACAACATCAATCCTACTAAAAGTAAAAGATTTATGTTGCATTACAATTTTCCACCATATTCTGTTGGAGAGTGTGGGAGAGTAGGTTCACCTAAAAGACGTGAAATTGGTCATGGTGCTCTAGCTGAACGTGCTTTAACAGCAGTACTACCAGGTGAAGAAGACTGTCCTTATACAATCAGATTAGTCTCCGAAATTATGGCTAGTAACGGCAGCACTTCAATGGCAACTGTGTGTGCTAGTTCATTGGCATTAATGGATGCAGGTGTAGCAATAGAGTCGTCAGTCGCAGGCATATCTATCGGTTTAATAACAGACAACAATGAGAAATGGTTAACCCTTACTGACATTCAAGGTCAAGAGGACCATATAGGAGATATGGATTTCAAAGTTGCTGGAACTAGGCGAGGTATAACTGCTATACAACTAGACATGAAGGTTAAGGGTATAAGTTTTGATGTAGTCCGAGCTGCATTAAACCAAGCTAAAGAAGCACGAATACAAATACTTGAAGTAATGGATAGCACAATCTCCGAGCCTAGGGCTGACGTAAGCGACTTCGCTCCTAGAATCATAAAGATTACTGTACCTGTCGATAAGATAGGAGCTGTAATCGGATCAGGAGGAAAAACCATAAGAGGCATTCAAGAATCCACTGGAGCAACAGTAGATATTCAAGATAACGGAGAAATACTAATAGGCGCGGTTGACGAAGATTCATCAGCTAAAGCCGTTCAGATGATTGAAGACCTAACCAAAGATGCTGAAGTAGGTCAAATATACACAGGTAAAGTTGTAAAAATCTTAGACTTTGGAGCGTTTGTTGAAATCCTACCTGGAAAAGACGGTATGGTTCATATCAGCGAACTTGCTAATCACAGAGTGGCTTCAGTAGAAGACGTTGTATCTGTCGGAGAGGAAATGACTGTAATCGTTAAAGAGGTTGCCAACGGACGAATCAGCTTGTCTCGGAAAGCCTTACTAACTGATGAAGACAATCCATCAGGAGACGAGTCATCTGGACAAGCTCGTACTAATGAAGAGGGATCTTCAGGTTCAGATAGAAGTCAAGGTCGAAGAGATCAAGGCTATAACAGGCCCGGAGGCCGAAACCCTCGAAGCGGAAATAGAGGTAACAACCCAAGAAAATACGATTAGTACCCGCTCCGGAAAAGTGATTGTAAATGTCAAACGGAAAATTAATAAATGTAGTACTCCAGGGCGCATTGGGTAGAATGGGTTGCGAAATCCTAGCTACGCTATGTAAACAAGATGAATTAAACCCACTAGCTGCAATTGACCTGACTGCAGAAAGTGAGCTGTTGGCTTTGCCGAATGGTCAGTCTATTCCATTATTTACAAAAATTGATGATGTTCCCGAAACAACAGATGTTTTGGTTGACGTAACTAATGCAATAGGTGCTCAGAAAGCAATCAGCAATCTTGCACCGAAAGGTATAAATATTGTAATTGGTTCATCAGGAATTCCAGAATCCACTTATATGGAAGCTGAGTATTTATCCAAAAAACATAATGTTGGAATAGTGATTGTCCCAAACTTCGCTCTAGGCGGTGTGTTAATGACACATGTTGCTAGAATCATTTCTAAATACTACGATTACGCTGACCTAACAGAAACTCATCATGAAAAGAAGATAGATGCTCCTTCAGGTACTTCAATTGCTATAGCGAAGGCCATCAGCGAAGGTAAAGGGGGAAACATGAATTCCGCCAATACTGAAAATGAAACGATTGCTCATACCAGAGGAGGCCAATACAGTGGTGTTAATATCCATAGCGTGAGGCTTCCAGGAAGAGTTGCCCACCATGAACTTGTATTTGCTGGACCTGGAGAGACATTAACTATACGTCACGACTCTATTGATCGCTCGGGATTTATGCCGGGCGTAGTAAGCGCCATTCATGCATCTGTAAATAAACCCGGTCTAACTGTGGGTTTAGAACAAATCCTAAATTTATAAGTAACAGAATTTAATTATGGATCGTTTTAATTTAGCAGTAATCGGAGCAACTGGAGCAGTTGGTGAAATATTTCTTTCAATACTAGAAGAACGAAATTTTCCTTTAAACAAGTTACGGCTATGCGCTTCAGAAAGATCTTTAGGGAAAAAAATTAAATTTGCCAATGAAGATCACTACATTGAACCAGTAACTAATGAATTGTTAAGTGATTGTGATTTCGTATTTATTTCTGCTAGTAGTGAGGTAAGTTTGGATATCGCTCCAAGGGCTGCTAAGTTAGGATCGATAGCAATTGATGACAGCTCTGCTTTCAGAATGAATAAAACCGTTCCTTTAGTGGTACCTGAGGTGAATTCAAAAGATTTGGATCAACATAAAGGTATTGTTTCAATTCCTAACTGTTCAACAACTCCCCTGACAATGGTTTTACACGAGTTAGGTAAACTAGCTAAAATCAACCGCGTAATAGTGGATACATTCCAATCAGTTTCAGGAGCCGGTGCAGGAGCTGTTTTTGAGCTAGACTCTCAAAATCATGCTATGTATGAAAATTCTGAAATTCAGACATCGATACATCCGCATAGAATAGCCTTTAATGTAATTCCCCAGATTGATGACTTCACAGAATCTGGATATACAAATGAAGAAATGAAGATGATTAATGAGACTAAAAAAATTCTCCATCGACCTGACCTAAACATTTCGGCAACTTGCGTTAGAGTACCAGTCAAAATTGGACATTCAGAAGCAGTTCATATTGAATTCGAACAAAATATTGACATAGAAAGTGCTTATTCTGCACTTTCTAATGCTCCAGGGATTACATTACTGGATGACACCGAAAAGAATCATTACCCCATGCCTATTAACTGCGAGCATAAAGATGATGTTATGGTTGGGCGACTAAGAAAAGATGTTTCTTTGCCCAATGGAATAGTTCTATGGTTATCTTGTGATAACTTAAGAAAAGGTGCCGCTTTGAATGCGATCCAAATTGCTGAATCGATCATTGAAAAACGTCTAATTTAAAAATTAAGGAACAAATAGATGAATGAAATTGGAAGAGTAATCACCGCCATGATTACTCCATTTAATGAAAATGGACGAGTTGATTATGAAGAGGCGGCTGTACTAGCCGATGCTTTAATTAATTCAGGCAATGATGGGTTGGTAATCACAGGGACTACTGGTGAATCACCTACTCTTACAGAAACAGAGCGCCTAAAATTATATTCTACTGTTAAAGAATCTGTTGGTGATAGAGCTTCAATAATTGCAGGAACCGGAACCAACAATACCGCTGAGAGCATAGAAAACAGTATGGCCGCGGAAAAAGCTGGGGCCGACGCAGTACTCCTTGTCGCTCCCTCTTACAATAAACCTCCTCAACGAGGTTTATACCTACATTTCAAATCAATAGCAGAGCATGTCTCTGTGCCTTGTATTCTTTATAACGTACCTGGCAGAACAGCTGTAAATATTGATGCAGAAACTACGATTGAACTTAGTAGCGTAAGCAATATTATCGGAGTAAAAGAAGCTAGCAGCAATATGGAGCAAATTAGTCATGTGATAAAACATACTAGTTCCGATTTCAAGGTTTGGAGTGGAAATGATGATGAGACATTCCAAATAATCTCATTAGGTGGGTACGGAGTAGTATCCGTTTCTGGACATTTGATAGCTAATCAAATTAAAAAAATGATTACTCTAATATTAAAAGGAGAGCTGGAATCTGCATCCGACATCAACAAAGCGCTTCTTGATATTAACAAAATTCTATTTATTGTTTCTAATCCAATTCCAGTAAAATATGCTGTTAAACAACTAGGTTATAAAGTGGGTGAACCTAGGCTACCTTTAATCAAACTTGATGATGCGTCTGTAAGCAAGGTAGATAAAGTTCTTTCGAACCTCGACGTAGATCTAGCGTCTCGATTTAAATAGAATTTATAAACAGATAAATTTCTATAATATTGATCTTCTTGTAATGGCCTCGTGTCTTTTTGGACCTGTAGATATTACATCGACAGGACAGCCAATTAGATTTTCAAGCCTCATAACATAGTCGACTGCTTTCTTAGGTAGTTGCCCAAAACTAGTAGCACCTGCAGTTGGTTCATCCCATCCAGGGTACTCTTCATAAACCGGCTCACAATGCTGTAAAAATCCTTGTCCACCTGGCACCCTATTGATTCTTTTACCATTCAGCTCGTACCCAACGCAAATTTTTATGGAATCAAAACCATCTAAAACATCGAGTCTAGTTAATACAACTGACGTATATCCATTGATTTTACTACTATAGTTAGCCATGATCGCGTCAAACCAGCCTACTCTTCTTGGTCTGCCAGTTGTGGTTCCAAATTCCTGTGCTAAATTCCTTATGCGTTCACCGGTTTCGCCTGTTAATTCAGTCGGGAATGGGCCCCCTCCAACTCGCGTACAATATGCTTTAAACACACCTATTACGCCTGAAATTTGACTGGGGTGTAAACCCAATCCAACACTTGCACCACCGATTGTTGGGTTGGAAGAAGTAACAAATGGATAGGTTCCATGGTCGAGATCAAGTAACGCTCCTTGAGCCCCTTCAAGGACAACAATCTGATTGTCGCTTAATCTGTCATGTAGTATCTCTTCAGCTGCTCCAATATAAGAAGAAAGCGAGAGCGACCATTCTGCACATTTATTAAACACAGCTTCCAATTCCATTGGCTCTCCACCATACACCTTCGTGATCAAAGCGTTGGCATTATCAAGAGTTTCCGCAAGTCTAAGCTTAAGAGCATCTAGGTCAAGTAACTCTGACACCCGTAAGCCATTCCTGGAAGCTTTATCCGCATATGCTGGTCCAATTCCCCTGCCTGTCGTCCCTATCGCGTTCTCACCTTTTGCTGATTCAGAAAGTTGATCTAATTCGATGTGATAAGGCATTATTAAATGAGCCCTTTCACTAATCACCAATCTACCTTCAACGTCGATACCTCTAGATTTTAAAGAACTGATTTCCTCTAATAGGCTTGGAGGATCAACCACTACCCCGCTACCCATAACGCTTAGGGTTTGAGGCCAAAATATACCCGAAGGTATTTGATGAAGGCTAAAATGGCCTTGGTCATTTATCACAGTATGCCCAGCATTGTTTCCACCTGCAAAGCGTGCGACCACATCCGCCTTTTCTGACAAAAAGTCGACTATTTTCCCCTTACCTTCATCTCCCCACTGTGCTCCCAATATAGCGTATGCTGGCAAATTATTTCTCCAAATATTCAATACACATATTAATAAAAACCTTAATTAGAAGTAACGAAAATAATGCACCTATTACGTCATAATTATTCAAAAGCGTTAGACCTTCGACAGGTATGATGATAATTTCGTTAAAGTAGAATCAAGCGCATCAACAATAATGTCAATTTCCGCTTCAGTAATACATAAAGGCGGTGACATCTGTATTACCCTACTACCCAAGGTCCTTAACAGTAGTCCATTATCTTTAAATGTATTCACCAACCAGTCCTCTAGTTCTTTATCATCAATTGTAAATTTACTATCAAGTTCAATGGCAACCAAAAGACCCATACCTCTAACATCTCCAACAATAGGATGCTTTACAGCAAGATTGTTTAATCTATTAATAAAATATCTTCCCTTAACTGCAGATGCTTCAACCAAACCCTCTTGTTCTATAATATTTATATTTGCTAGCGCTGAAGCAGTTGAAACAGGGTGTCCTCCAGCTGTAAGGGCAGCATAAAAAATATTTTCTTTACCGGCGAATGCATCCGCTATTTGTGTAGTAGCTATTACAGCGCCAATTGGAACATAGCTGCTCCCAAGACCTTTAGCGAGTGTCATTATATCGGGAGTCACTCCGAAGTGCTCAATCCCAAACATTTTCCCAGTTCTACCAAACCCACATACCACTTCATCATCAATTAATAAAATACCATATCGATCACAGATCTCTCGAACTATCAGCCAATATTGTTCTCCAGGCACAACTGCTCCAAGAGAAGAAGTTATCGGTTCACCTATAATTGCCGCAATCGTATCAGGGTCATTTTGAATAATTAAATTTTCAATATCTTGAGCACATAAAATAGCACACTCTGAAGGAGATTTGCCTCCAAATGAGCAACTGTAAGGATTAGGCTGGGAAGCATAAATCATACCTAAAGGACCTGGTTCATACTGGTCTAAGCCTAAAGAAGCTGGCCTGCCAAGCCAGGCCACTCCAGATGTGGCCCCATGGTAACTTCCATATCTACTAATGATTTTGTACCTGCCTTTATCTCCTCTTCTTACATGGTAAGCGCGAGCCATTCTGATCGCAATTTCATTTGCTTCTGACCCACCCGAAACCGGCCAAACTCTACTCAAAGTTCCGGGAGTGATTTCTGCTAATTTTTCGGCAAGTAGAGCATTCGGGAAAGTAGTGGTTTGCTCTGGGTAATATGACAACTGAAGCATCTGATTCTTCACGATATCAGCCATGTCTTTCCTCCCATACCCGATGTTTACTGACGAGTATCCGCCATTGACATCTAACCAAGTATTACCTTCAATATCAGTGACAGAAATACCATTAGCACTTTCAATTATCATCGGTTCACCGGCTGCGGTCATATCAGCCCAACCTTTAGCCTGCATCCAAAGATGTCTATTTGCTTTGCCCTGCAATTCTGTTTTAGTATTCACGCAAATCTCCCAACTCCACATTCACCCTCAAATTCCCATAAGCCGAGATCAACAGCATGAACTATTTCATCAACCTCTTCACGCGTTATGCACAATGGAGGTCCAAAGTGCAGTATGTTTTCACGAGCCCTAAAAATTAGTCCTTTGGATTTAAACTTCTTGGTCAGCCTGACACCGATTTCAATCCCTGTATCAAATCCAGCTTTCGTTTTCCTATCACTTACAAGTTCCATGGCCAAAAATAACCCAACACCTCTAACATCACCAACATAAGGGTGATCCATAATCATATTTTCAAGCTGATTTTTGAAATACCCACCAACTACTTTGGCGTTGTCTACCATATTTTCTTCTTCAATTATCGATATGTTTTTAAGAGCTGCAGCAGCTGATACTGGATGTCCACTATTGGTTAGGACATGTTTCAGTGAAGCATCTCCTCCTGAAAAACTGTCAGCAATACGATCACTCACAATCGTACCAGCCATAGGCAAGTATGCACTAATAATCCCTTTAGCCACGGTCATAATATCTGGAACTACATTGAAGTGTTCCATGGCAAACATTTTTCCTGTTCTACCAAAACCACATACGACTTCATCAGCAATCATTATTACACCGTATCGATCACATATATCCCGGACCATGGGCCAATATTCCTTAGATGGAACTGGAGCTCCTTGAGGAATAGCAATTGGCTCACCAATAAACGCTGATATTGTTTCCGCCCCATGAAACAAAATCGTATCCTCAATAGCCTGGGCGCAAAGTATGGCACACTCAGATTCAGTTTCTCCGCCAAACTCACATCTATATGGGTTTGGTTGAGGCACATGAAGCATACCTGGATAAGCAGGTCCGTAATCAGCCTTGTGAACTGCTGGACCATCACCGGTCCAAAGAACCCCTCCAGTCATTCCATGGTATGAACCTTTTCTACTAATAACTCGATAACGTCCTGGTTCTCCACGGCGGTTATGATATGCCTTTGCAATCTTTAATGCAGTTTCGTTTGCCTCTGAGCCACCAGTTGAGAAAAAGACCCTGTTAAGATCACCTGGTGCTAATTCAGCCAGTTTTTCAGCTAATCTGATTACTGTCTCTGTAGTAGTGCCAATTGGGCAAAACGAAGTTTTATTGATTTGTTCGTACACAGCTTGAGCAATTTCAGGCCTTCCATAACCAATATTTACGCAGCTATAGCCGGCATTAACATCTATCCAACTGTTCCCCTCGCTATCAGTAACCCTCACGCCCTTCCCAGAAGTAATAACATGAGGCCCGCCAGACTCGGCCATTTCCGTCCAATCTCGATTATGCATCCATAAATTATTTAAAGCTTTTAAACGAACATGTTCTATTTCGGCCGGCGTATCCATAAAAAATATCCTGTCTATAAGATGATCAAGATCTGTCTCCAAAAGTATATGTCTGCGTATTACATACTTACAAGCTTTTAGGGTAAAAACCAACTAACTAAAGGACTCATTTTCACTTTGACTCAGTTAAACTGACTGTAATAATATATCTTTAGTGTAACTAATTCGGCTACGTAGCTCAGAGGCAGAGCGGGCGCTTCATAAGCGCTAGGTCACAGGTTCGAGCCCTGTCGTAGCCACCAAAATAAGATTTAAGCTCGGTAAACACTATATGCTGTTTTAAGTTGACTTTCCTGAAACTCTAACGGTTTCTCACCTAAAGCAAATTCGTATAAAGCAGCTTTGTAGATTCCTTCTAGAGTGTAAATTATTGTTACAGACGCAGCAGCGACTAATACTCCGATTACTAGGCCAAAAGTGGTATCAATCAATCCAAAGAACCATCCAATAGCAGCGCTGACAATTAAGGCTAAGATTTGAAAAATCCCAAATCCAAAATTAGCTGTTATCTGGCTACCCCAAGTGCTTTTAAATAAACTCGTCGACTTCTTTATTGCAGCAAACGGGCTTAAGTTTTCAGAAACAATAATTGGAACGACAAAGAAGGTCATCATAGTCCACCCGGCTTGTAACAAACTACCGAGGATTTGACCAACTATTCCTCTTCTATTTCCCTTTATAGCGGCTATTAAAATCGCCACAATAGTGACAATTATCGACCATATCAAAATGTGATGAATATGCTTTAACGCGTGTGAAAACCCTGAGTAAACATTTGGATCTCCACCCCTTAACCTTTCCAAGGCAGCAGAAACTAAAGCTGAATTGAAAAACACAATTATGAAATTAGAAACAAAAACAATAACAACATAAACCGCTATTGGCCGTCCTTCCTCTTCAGTGTTATCTAATCCGATCACACCAAAAGACCACATAAGGGCTAAAAATACCGCTATGCTGGCTGCAGCCAATAAAGGGAAAAAAATTAATTCCTTGTCTTTCTTGAGTACATTAGCTGATGCTTTCATCATTAAAATAGTGTTCGATATATTTCCAAAAAATCCCATATATTTCTACCTTTTGTTATTATTTAGTAACGCGTCGATTTTACCAGACTTAATCTGAATTTATGTTATTTCTAAGATTAGTTACTAGTTTGTTGTAACTGTTTAAAATTCTCTGCTTATTTATTATTTATATTAGATTGTTTTATGGTCTAATTATGTTTTTCTTGATGTCCTGTAAAAATATCTGCCGCCACATCAAATTCCTCTGAAATTCTAGATTTCAATAATTCAAGTTGCAAGTTCTGTTGTGGTGGTAAATAACTTATACCCCGAAGCATCTTCCATTCATAAGAATTTATTGCTATTAAATTCATACGATACTGCCCTCTTACCTGCACTCTGCGTTCCCTTGGTTGATGCTCAATAAACCCTTTGCTTACTAAAGCCGCTATGCGGTCATCTACCGTTCTGGATAGACTCTGTCTTTCATAATCTTTTAGCGCAAACCATGTTGAGTAAATCTTAGACCAGGTATTTTCCTTAGAATCCAAGTAAAAGTTCCTATTCTCACGTCTGTCGTCGTGAGAATAACCAGTTTGTATCTTTTGTCTGACTGCTCCGATTAGTTCAACCCGCTCTTTTGTTAACCATTTATCAGGTGGAGTATTTGAGGCATACTTAGAACTTTTAGATGTTTCATAATGCTGCCAATGTTTTAAAGAATCAGTTTCCCAGCACAATAAGATTTCAGTGTCTATTACTGCAAATGGAGGTTTATCAAGTTTCTTATAGTCTCCTCTTATTGCAGTACTTTCTTCAAGATCGGTAAGTACGGGCTGATACAGAGATTCATTGTTAAGCAATTTCTCAATAATGTCATTCATTACTTCAATGTTGTGGAGTGCCCCATAAGTCTTTAGAGCGTCTCTATTAGATTCACTCAGTCTCACCGCCGTGTAGCCATTTTTTTTATCTTTATTAGACATAAGTTGTTATAAAAGCCAGTTTATTTTCCTACCTGTAGATATGGTTGATGCAATTTTAACTCGGCAGTCAAATTGAATTACAACTTTTTTATGAACCCTAATTTTGTTCATGACGCTGAAGCAATCACTTCATGTTTGGAAACAGTTATCTTAATTTACTAGCTTTGTTGTAGGCTTGAGCTGACATCCCATTCCACTTCTCCTTGTCAACTGGCGATCCCTTTCGCGCATAAGTTTCATAAACAATTCCCAGTGCTTGATAGACCTGCCAACTGGCAGGGGATATCCGTGATGCTCTTACTAAATCATCAACTGCCCTCTGACAGCTGATGATTTCACTAAATGCTTCACAAGTTTGATGGTAAGTAATAGCTCTTCCTATATAAGCTCTATCAAGTGAAATTCCAATGTTTAAATCTTTAATTTCTTTAAGTTCAGGCTCTTGATTATTACTTTTTTGATGATTATTCTCTATGTATTGAGTGAAATCTTTTGTTGCTAAATTAACTCCTTCAACACTTGTTGCAGATTCATAATAAGCATAAGCTCGCAGAAAATAAGCATCATTAAAATCAGGATTCTCTAGTAAGGCAGAGTCGAAATCATCAATTGCCAGCTTATATTCTTGAAGTAACAGGTGTTCAATTCCTTCATCAGTAAATTTACTTTCAATAGATCCGCAGCTAATGAAAATCAAAGCAGACAATACTACAGCCATTCTCACTAAATACTTCAGTTTATTAGTCCACATTGTATGTTCATCTTTAATAGCATAGGAATATTACAATCAGTTTTAGTATTATCCCTCAGTCTAGCCATGTTTATCACCTTGAATTTTTAAGATATACTTACATTTCGATTTAGGGCGATTAGCTCAGTTGGCTAGAGCACCTCGTTTACACCGAGGGGGTCGGGGGTTCGAGTCCCTCATCGCCCACCATTTTAGTAAAACATTGTAACAGTCAATGCCGAAGTGGCGGAACGGCAGACGCGCTGCGTTCAGGGCGCAGTGCCCGCAAGGGTGTGTGGGTTCGAATCCCTCCTTCGGCACCAGCACTATATCCAACAACGATAATCTCGGATTAATACATGAAATAGGTTGGAACCAACGATATCCTGTCCTCATTATTAATAACCCAGATTTATACCCGAATTATTAGCGATTTATACCCGAATTATTAGCGATTTATACTCGAATTATTAGCGTGAAATATTAAGAGGTATAATACATACAATACTATGCGCTTGTAGCTCAGTGGATAGAGCGCCGCCCTGCGGAGGCTCATCCCTTTAGTCAGTTTTGAGCTTAAAATCAACTGTTTTGAGTGACAAATTTGGCTGTACCCACGTTTGCACCCAAATAACATGGGGATTACACTCAGAATTCACCATATTACTCTCCAACAACTTTAAATCCTTTAGTACCAGTATCCGTAGTCTCTATTTTTTCAATGTTGTTTGCGCTATTTATTACTCCCGACATATGCCCTAGCGGATTAACTTGCTTGTCATCTTCAATATTAGGAAAGTAATTTTTTAATGTTGTTGAAATCTGTCTATGCCTCAAAGCCTTACTAAGCGCTGCAGAGTCCTGACCAGAGGCAACACCCTTAGAGAATACATAACCTCTCATAACATGAGGAGTGAGTTTCACCTTATGGCTAACACCTAATTTTTTTAACATAGGTTTCCAGTGTCTGTTTCTGAAGTTATTAGGTGTGCAAGGTGTTCCATTCCTGGTAGTGAAGATAAGGTCATCTGAATCTTTATTTGCTATAAGTTTAACTAGTAGCTCTACTGTTTCTGGGATAAGTTGTAGCGTCCCGTGACTTTCCTCTGTTTTAAGCTGGTCTAGGACGACAGTCGAACTATTTTCATTAAAAGCATCATCTTCAAGATAGCGAGTCCCCTTTAGCATATGCATGGGGTAGCTTTGTACTTGATGAGTTAAAGTAACTGTTTTATTAAATAAGTTTACGTCCTTAACTTTGACGCCAAGTGCCTCTCCTAGTCGACAGGCATGAGCCATGAAATGATATACGATTTCATCATCTCTACCTTTGACATTATCAAACATTCGTTCGATATCAACCGTGGCTAATGGAAATTCATTTTCTCTTTGTCTCTTTTCCTTTAAAGCATCTTTACGATTCTCCCGAATAGATTCTCGTAAATCATCATCTATTGGATTCTCAGTAAAACACTTCTTCTTCTTGCACCAGTTCATAAATGTACTAAGAACTTTAAACACCTCTTTGGTAACTAGAGCGCCTTTCGCCTCAGTAAGATTTTCTGCAAACTCCACTAGTTCTTCATTCGTTGTTTTACTAATTACATGGTTTTTAAAGTATGGAAGTATATCCCTATCAAAATGAGCTTTAATCTTTATGTAGGTTCCAACGGAACGTTTACTCTCAACGACTTTTAAATACCCAGAGAACATCTTTGCATAGGTAGCGTTTTTGTAATTACTGCCTGCACCATTTGGATTTCTTTTAGCGTCAATAAAATGCTGAACAGTTTTTACACCCCAATCCTTATAGTTCTTGGCAGTTAATTCTCTCATCACACCATCTGCATGTACGAAGCTTCTCCTGTAAACATGTTCAGATTTAGTACCATCACGTTTTATAATCCAATACCAGTATTTGCCTTTGCTTCTATCTCTTTTATATGGCATTTCTATACCGCCTTATTTTTTTAAGCCTTGTTCCTTATATATATATAGGTTCTAAACCAGATGGTTCAGCAAGGGTGGTAAAGGCTTGTAAACCACCCTCACTACAAGATGACTCTTAAATTCTCAAACTATGGCTTGACAACCTATTTTCATCCATGCAATAATCCTATCATCAAGAGTGTCAACAGTCAATATCTTCTGGAGTAATCCAGCTAGTAAAACTAATAACACACAGATAAGAGAAAAATAAATATAAAGGGCTAAACAAAATAAAGGCTAATGTTAACAAGGCATAAATAAAACTGTAGAGATGCCAGAAACTATTAAAAAGTAATGGTGTTATTTAAACCTCTAAAGTTAGTATCTGGTACAAACTATTAGATATAGAAAATAAATCGCTGTACGTTGATTCTAGAGCGGTTAAAAGCAAGGTTTAATGTTGCATAAATGTCCTTATTTCATAGTCAAATGAAAGGAGGAATCATGGAAGATAAATTTTCAGATACGAAACATGTGGAGAGTAACTAATGTCACATTTAAAGTTAGTTAAAACACCAACCACAGTGAAAACGGGAAACCTCGTAGTGAAGGTGTTTTCAACAGTAGACCTAGACCGTGATTGGACAGGTATGACTGATGAGGCTATAGAGCAAGTGTTTAAAGACTGGTGGACTGAGACCTTTGTTCAGGCAGAACACATGTATGACTTTGAGGTTGAAAGCTTTGATATTGAAGATGGGGGGGGTTGATGCTAAGCCCTGGTTATAACTATGGAGTAGATTGGTTAATTGGCACGGGACAAACAAGGGGTAACCTGTGCCAGTTGAATGCTAGGGGAATATTTAAAGTATGGGAAGGACTTTGGAATCAAAAGTATGAACATAAAGACTTAATAAAACATCTGACAATTGAATATAAATTGGCTACTCGTAATAGCTATAAGTCTAGAATGACTTTTCAGCGTCCTGACCAAGAACGAAATAAAGCAATAGAGGTACAGCTTAAACACATTAAACTCTTTATGACAATTAATTACTGCTCTTGCCAACTTGCTTATGGATTAGTTAATTTCATGATTTCCTACATAGCTTATAAGGACAAATGGGGTAAGTTGCAGGAAGCTAATCTTATGTATTTACATAGAAACATAGTTCACTTTGGAAATGGATACCTAAGCAATATGCCTACTCATATTAATGATGACCAATTCAATAATATATATGCTTTTTTTCAATCTGATATTAAAGAAACTAAACAAGTGGATTGGATGTCTGTATTAGCTGATAATATACCAGCGTTTGAACATGAATACCTGACACCTATTGATGATGGCCAAAGACTAATTCATTGTCCTTTACATGATGATAATAGACTGTCATTAGGTGTTAATTATCTGACGAAGAAATGGCACTGTTTTGCTGGGTGTGGTGGTGGTCAAATCCCTACTCTTATCAGCAAAGTTACTGGTAAGTTTTGGCATGAATTAAAACCTAAATACTTAACTGATGAAGTTAAACAAATAGATATAAGCCCGCAAGAAAAAATAGATATAAGCCCACAAGAAAAAAACGTTGTCCCTATTAAAAAAGCAAAGCTAATCGATACAGAACCACTATATAGATTTCACTCATTAATAACTGAAGATGGATTTAACCTGGAGCATCTAACTGAATGGGGTGTTCGGCAGGCAGCTAGGTTGTCCTATGCTATGCCTTATATAGAAGATGAAGAAGTAATTGAATATCTTGTTAGGTTCTCAAATAGAGAAGCTGATACAGAAGGTAGAAGGTTTCATCTCAGTAAAGGATTTGAGCGGTCTAAACATTTACTAGGTATCCACCGCATTGAACATAATCCAAAGCTTTTAATAGTAGTTGAGGGTGGTAAAGATGAATTGAGACTTGATTCTTTTGGATATAAGTCAGTTGCTTTGATTAGTGCTGACATGTCTGAGCATCAACTGCAATTAATTAGAAACCTTAAACCAATAGAGCTTTGTCTATCATTTGATAATGATGTTAATGGTTCTGGTACTAATGGATTATTAAAAGCCTTAACTAAATTACAGGAACAACCATTACCTGAAGTTAAGATTTCATACATTAATTTACAAGGTGAACATAAGGACTTTGGGGACATAAAAGATAAAGATATTATTGATAAATATGTTACATCTAGGATACTTTGGCGGAACTAACCTAAAACTTAACAAAACATTAAGGTAAAACATCATTTCATTGAAAGTAAATCATAATTAGATTAGTAGAATATATTTAAGAATAGTTACGTTACATTCCCCCTCTCCCCTACTAATTCATGTTCCCGCAGGGAACCATCTATATAGATTTAAGTTAATACTCTCTGTTAATACACAATAATTTATAGGAGAACTATGCAAAACATTAAGTCAGTTTATAAGCCACCAAATTACACAAGAGTTACGTTAAATGAGCTACTACTTGTATACCGTAATTTCTTTAACGAGGAGAAAAATATGCAAAGTAAATTCACTAGGAAAACAATGGAAAAGATTCTGCAACAGGAAACAGGATTTATGGATAGACTTATGTGGCTAATTGAAGCCCGACCTAACGTTAAAGCCTACCTGGAATATATTATTGATTTCGACATTGATACTGAAGACCTTAAGGTAACTAAGGAACCTAAGACAGTATAGCCCCAATTATTGAAAAATAAACTATACTCTGCAAATGTTAGCTATTTCTAGAAATATACTTATTCTCTTTTCCGCAGGATTAATGCTCCTAGTATTAGCTTGTGGAGTTAGTACAGAAGATGTTAAGGAAACCCCCAACGGTAAGAATTGTACTTTAAGTGGAGGAGAGGTTGTAGAAGCTGGATGGTCTGGTAAAGACACAGGCTCTAATTTTTGTAACATTTGTACATGTAGGGAAGATTTCCCCAGTGGTTTAGCTTGCACAGAGATGTCTTGTAATGCGAAGGTTGAGTAAGTATTAGCCAGTAGTCACGATAACAGTAAAAAACAGAACCCTCATAGGAGATAAATATAAAACATCTAAAATATTTATTCTTAACAGGATTAATACTGTTAGAATCACGCTAGAAAAATATTTTACAATTAGAGGGATTAAACATGTACATTATAAGACGAGCTTACCAAGTTAAACCAGGTCAAAGCAGAGAGGCTGCCAAGTTACTCAAAAAAATTACAAATATTTACACTGAATCTGGGCAACGTGGTGAAACTATAGTTTATTATAATGCGGGTACTCTCCCATCCCCAAAAAATGAACTCAACAGGGTATATATGCAATGGGCTAGTGAAATATTAGACTCTCCTTATAGAGAAGAGAATGAATTTCCTGATTTCGGTGATGTTGATGAAAAACTGTGGCTACTATTGGATGACTCTGACGGCCCCAATACATGGATTGAATTTTGGGAAGAAGTTGAATAAAAAATCAGGTAAATATGAAATATCTAACATATATATTCATAGCTGGATTAATGCTCCTAGTAGTAGCTTGTGGAGGCGGTACAGAAGATATTGATGCTACCGTTGAAGCACGTCTCGAAAAACAGCTAGCTGAAATTGTAAATACAGCTAAGCCAGTGTCAACAACCGCTCCAAAACCAACGGCGATTAATGTAGTTGAACTAGAGGAAATAATTTATGAAGGCAAAGTGCTATATCTGGCAAATTGTGTAACTTGCCATGGTGTTAACCTGCAAGGCAATCCCAATTGGCGCTCTGGAACTGATAAAGATGGTCAACGTTTACCGCCTCCGCTCAATGGCACTGGACATACTTGGCACCATTCACCTGAACTTCTTTCTCAAATAATAAAGTATGGCTTAAAAATTTATGATGAAAATTACGAAGGTAAAATGGTGGGCAATGAAAATTTAACTTATGAAGAGATGTATTCTTTATTAGGATACATCATGAGTGTTTGGCCTGAAGAACTTAGAGATAATTATACAAAAACCTATAAATAAAAAATGGACAATACTGTTAATAGCTCAACATTTAAAATACGTGGAATGACTTGCCAAGGGTGTGCTAACACAATCCAAGAAGGATTAAGCACTAACTCAGATATCGATTCAGCTAAAGTCGTATTAGAAACTAATGAATTGACTATCACCTCAAATCAACAAATGAGCGTACAGCAGGTGGATTCTCTACTTTCAAACTTAGGCAACTACAGTGTTGTAAAAAATAAACCAAACCTATTATCTAAAATAATCAGCTATTTAGACTCAAGAAAACCAATCCTGCTGGCGTTATTAATTGTGACAATTTCATCTTTGTCCCTGCAAACTGCATATGGCACATTTAATTGGAATAATTGGTTTACAACTTATATGGGAGTATTTTTTATAGTATTTTCCTTTTTAAAATTACTAAGCGTAAAAGGGTTCAGTGTAACTTTTTCAAAATATGATATTTTTGCAAAAAAGATACCTATGTTTGCAGTATCCTATCCATTTATAGAATTGTTATTGGGAGTGGCATTCTTAACTCAAACTCTATTAATTGCAGCAAACATACTTACTTTAATCTTTATGGTTTCACAATCCATTGGAGTTATAAAAGTTCTGCAAAGCAAACAAGAAATACAATGTGCATGTTTAGGGTCTTCAATTAATCTTCCAATTTCGTACCTAACTCTTCTCGAAAATATAGTGATGATTCTGATGGCTGGGTATATGACTTACCAATTGATGAACTGATTAGTTGACAGTATTATCTCTGACTTAAAGGACTAAAACAGAAGCCCAATTATTGAGAATTTTTATTTTTTGAAGATTACCCTAATTAGATAGAACACATATCCCCATATGCACAACGGGGGCAAGATTATCCTAGTACTTAAGTGACCCTTAGAAAACATCGCTGTATGGGCTTTATAGAGCCTCTCAGAACATACCAGGACAAGCATTCATCATAGTTTCTTTATAATCCTTTGCTCTATTGGTCGTGAACCATATCTAATGGTTACCTTTGGTAAAATGTTACAGATGTAATGGTGTTACTGATTCTCTATCTTTATATAAAAGAGTTTATTTATAACTTTATATTTAAACCTAGATAGACCCTATATATTTGATTACGCCTAATAGATTATTCATTTTATTTAAGTGTTAACAAGTGTTATTATAAATCTATGGTTAAACCTAAAACTTCACTGACTAAACTGACTAGAGTGTCTGCTGAAGCATTAAAAAAGATAGAGCAATTAAAGGAAGATTCTGGCAAGACATCTGCCCAGATAATTGATGACGCCTTAAACTTAGATAAAGATGACCCAACAGTTAACAATATAGCTAAAGTTGCTAAAAGGTTAGGTATGACACCAGGGCAATTTAGAGAGTTGGATATGCTGGAGGGTACGCAAGAAAATTTAGAGTACTTTCATAAGTTAAGAAGAGAATATAGGAAAGCATTTATGAAAGAGATGCAGAGTAATCCTAAGTTCACTACATTAGATAATACTAAGCCCCCAAATGCTTTTATTGATTCAGCTATATTATCTCTATGGGGTAAGAAGAGCATTGAAGCTTTAAATGCTATTATGAATCCTGATTATGAGGATTTCCTTAGAACTCGAGGCGATATCATTCGTACTGTTTACTACCAATGCAACAAACCCATAGATGGGATAAGTTGGGGGCAATTTCATAAAGCTTGGTTCAAGTCGTACGGTAAATACAAAGGTAAGTTTGAACAAACAATTGACAACCGTATCTCTGCTTTAATACGTAATAAGACTATTAAACCTTCTAGTAGAGGACTGTATATTTTATACAGAGAATTAACTGATGATGAGAATATAATTATTGAGGGTATTCTTAAACTTCAGCCACAAAGAGGAATATTAATACCTAAGATTATTTAATCCCTCACTTGCACCCAGATTTGCACCCAGATAATCTCGGATTAATACATGAAATAGGTTGGAACCAACGATATCCTGTCCTCATTATTAATAACCCAGATTTATACCCGAATTATTAGCGATTTATACCCGAATTATTAGCGATTTATACCCGAATTATTAGCGTGAAATATTAAGAGGTATAATACATACAATACTATGCGCTTGTAGCTCAGTGGATAGAGCGCCGCCCTGCGGAGGCGGAGGCCGAGGGTTCGAATCCCTCCAAGCGCACCACTCTATTTTGAACTTAAAATCAACTGTTTTGAGTGGTTTATAGATACTGTGATTGAATAAGGAAAACCTTTTCTTACAATTATAGATCGATTCCTTTATTTATTACTCCAGGCATATGGACTAAGTGTTATATAGCTTTCATTACATAAGAAAATTTCTGGCTATCATCATATATCCAAAATTCTTTGATTTTTCCGTCTACTAATCTATGATAATGGCCAGAATTCGCATCCATTCCTTCAGATTTAACATGTAGCTGAAGGTTACTGGAATGGTAATATTTGAGGATGGTTGATGAAAGTAAAGAATTGAATACACCTAACTTACTAAGGTCTAGGGAATCAAGTTAGTAAGTAACCTCATAGGAGCTAAATTGGATAATCTATTAGTAGCAATTGGGACTATATTACTTATAGCGGTTGTTGTGGTATTTTTGGTTAGGGTCTTTTGAACAGAAACCTTATATGAGGTAAATATGAAAACCTTTATGGAGTAAAACTCTCCACCTCGGCAGTCACTCCACCTTTACCTTGCCCACCTATTATCAATATTAAATCGCTCTTTAGCCGAATCATTTCATGTCTGTATCTATCGTTATTCATATCTTCAACTTCTTCCCAAACACCAGTAGATGGATCATACAATGCAGCTGCACGCAGTCCATAGCCTATTCCGCCTGTAATTAGTATTTTCCCTGTACTCAATCTGATAATTGACGCTTCAGCATGAGGTTTTATTGTGCTACCTGTTTTCTCCCATGTATTCATTTCAGGGTCATAAATTTCACTAGTTAATTTTTTACCCCTACCTCCTACTACTAATACTCTGCCATCATCCAACAATACTGCTGAATGATCAGCTCTACCTACAAACATTTCAGGCACTACGGTCCAAGTGTTTGTAGTAGGGTCAAATATCTCAGCACTTTTTTCGTATGGAGGGTCTAATTTCCCTCCACCAGTAATTAAAACTCTGCCATCATCTAATAAAGTTGCAGTGTGTCTTGCTCTAGTAACAGACATGTCAAGAACAGATTCCCATTCACCTTTTGCAGGGTCATAAACTTCAGCGGAGCTTAAGTCTTGATAATCTCGACCCTCGCCCCCAGTGATTAAAACTCTGCCATCATTCAAAGAAGTACAGGGCATATAATCTCGTTCAGTAAATAATTCTCCTGTTGAACTCCAAGTACCTAAATCAGCGTCATATATCTCTGATGTAGGTATAGCCATATTCAAATTACCCCTTCCTCCAGAGATCAATACTCTTCCATCTAACAATACTGCTACACACAAATCATGGCGGTGTTCCTCCATATCGCCTGCCGTTTCCCATACTCCAGACTTAGAGTCAAACACCTCTGCTGAAGTATAAATGATGCCTCTCTGGCTGCCTGAACCTTGTCCTCCAACTACAAAAACTCGTCCATCCTTAAGTAGTACTGCGCCATGAGATGCTCTTTTGTTCCTCATAACGCTGGCTGTTTCAAATCCTTTTGCTTCTCCCGCCACCACAGGTTTTGCTTCACCCGTATATTCTTCATCTCCGGATTGCCCGGTAAAAAACGTTACATCAGTTGAGAAATCCTCTTCTTGTTGCTCTTCGGATCCAGTTCCAGAACAAGCGACAATCATCACCGATAAAAGCAGAATTATAAAAACCGATGACGATAACTTGAGAACAGATTTGAGTTGAATGTTATTCATTCCTAAATTTACTCCATTAATTAATTTAGCTTTTCGCCAATATAAATTTTGGCAGGCTTAATTCGTCGGTAATCTTATCAAAAACAACCGTGACTGGCATACCTATTCTAAGTTTGTCTGGGCTAGGGGTATCAACCCCAACGATGTTGCTAGTCATTCGAGGACCCTCTTCCAGCTCAATTATAGCAACGATAAAAGGTGCTTCTTCCTGAAAACCTTGATTAGGAGATCGGTAAATAATTGAAAATGCATACAATCTCCCGCGCCCGCTTGATTGCGTCCATTCTGTATCGCGCGAAAAACAACAAGGAGAAATATCTCTTGGGTAAAAATATGCCTCGGAGCATCTATTACATTTTCTAAGCCACAGTTGTTCTTGTGAGGTTTTATTCCAATAAAACTCAGACTCTCCTTGTGGAATTGGTATTATTTTTTTATAGTTGTTCATAGATTTTATTAAACACTTAATATGGCTGTGCCGGCTGATGAAAGATATCCTCCTGTTCCATTAATTAGAGCAGTTTTCGGCGATGTAAGCTGACGGGCTCCAGTCTCACCTCGTAATTGTCTCACTGCCTCTAAAACCAAGAACATTCCATACATACCAGAATGAGTGTAAGACAAGCCTCCTCCAGACGTGTTCATAGCAAAATCTCCTCCTGGTGCTGTGCGTTGATTAGCCACGAATTCTGGACCTTCACCCGGCTTGCAAAAACCTAATGCTTCCAGGGTAACCAAAACAGTATATGTGAACGAATCGTAGATCATTGCCAAGTCAATATCTGAATGCCCCATACCAGCCATGTCAAAAGCACGGGCTCCAGTATTCTTAGATATAGGTGAGGTTAAATCAGGCATTTGGCTAATAATGGCATGATCATGGCTTTCAGCAGCTCCCAAAACCCAGATCGGCTGCTTTTTCAAATCCTTTGCTACCTCAGCCGACGTAATAACGTACGCCCCTCCTGCATCCGTAACGATGCAACAATCCAGTAAGTGGAAAGGCCATGCTACCCATCTGGAATTATGGTAATCATCTTTTGTCATCGGATCACGTAAATAAGCCTTGGGGTTTAACTGCGCCCACTTCCTAGTGGCTACGGCAATTTCGGCCATAGCATCTCGAGTTCTATCTTCTCCATAAATGTGCATATATCGCGAAGCTGCCATGCTGTACGCAGCGGGTGCATTTATTATCCCATATGGTGCTTCGAACTGGGCTCCTGGCTCTGCAGGGTCTGCAACAGCTTTAGTACGCGCACTACGTCCCGCCTGCCCATGAGTCACAAGAACAACTTTACAGTACCCTGCTCTTATTGCAGCCATTGCGTGGGCAATATGAATTATAAAAGATGATCCTCCTACATTTGTACTATCAGTATATGTTGGCGTTATTCCTAAATATTCAGCTACTACCATAGATGAATAGCCGGCGGTTAAAAGACCATCAACCTGATCAATTGAGATTCCTGAATCTTCCAAAGCGTTGTAGGCGGCTTCAGCATGGTGTTGAAGGGATGATTTACCTGGGACTTTTCCAATTTCGTCTGACTCGCCTACACCGACGATCGCAATTTTGTTACTCATAAAGTTCAACTAAGACAGTTACCGTCCTCCAGTAGTTCTTCCAGGCTCATGAAAAACATTCATCTCCGTACTAACCCCGTCTTTGTATGGAATTCTATATTGGGTAATTTCTATTTTTGTTATTAACAGGATAGGCATACAGGCTCTCGTATTTTCGATGAATTTCTAGGTACCTTACAGATATTTGAATTAAATTGTAATATCTTTATAGGAAAATAATATATTAGGTCTAAGTTACCGTCAAAGAAAAGATTAATTGAATAAATGGAGTGTAAATTGTTAAAAGAAATGGACCTAACTGGTCGAGTAGCTGTCATAACTGGTGGTGGTAGAGGAATCGGAAGAGAAATCGCTTTAGCTATGGCAGATTGTGGAGCTGACATCTCATTAGCGGCAAGAACAGCACAGGAAATCGAATCGGTAAAACAAGAGGTGATTGAAAAAGGAAATCGCTGCATCGCTTTCATAACTGACGTATCAGACTCAAGTCAGGTAGATAATCTTGTTAAAAACACAATCGCTGAATTTGGGCAAATTGACATTATGGTTAATAATGCTGGCGCTTTGCACTTTCTCCCTTTAGTACCTATACCAGATCAAGTACCAAATCCTGCAAGACTTTCAAGAACCCCAGATTCGCGAATAAGCGATGAAGAGTGGCAGAAAATAATGGATGTTAATGTCAACGGGGTAATGTATGGGTGCAGGGCAGTTGCTCCGCACATGATAAAAAGAGGTTATGGCAAAATCATAAATATTTCATCAAGTAATGGTGCCCAGGGCACTCCATACTGTGCTCCATATAATGTATCTAAGGCAGCAATCAATATGCTTACTAGGGTTCTAGCATTGGAATGGGCTTCATATGGAATTACAGTAAATGGGCTAGCTCCGGGGTCCTTCCACACTGAAATGACTAATGCTGTATGGTCAGATAGTAAATCCATCGAAAAACACCTGGATACAATCCCTGTTAAACGTGTAGGCAAGTTGAGAGACCTTGGTGTATTAGCAGCTTATTTAGCAAGTGAAGCCAGCGATTATATGACTGGTCAAGTTGTGCATATCGATGGTGGTAGAACTGCAGTTTAGATTAATATTTTAAAATAACAGAGAGGTAAAAATGTTTCGTATACGAAGAATATGTAAACCTAAAACCAGACCTGATACATGGAAAATCGCTGGTATATTAAAGAAGGTTTGCGCTGAGTATGAACAAAAAGGGAGAAGTCCTGCAACAATTTCGATAACTGGATTCGGCACTCCGGGCTCCGAAATAATCGTATGCGCTGAATGGGATCAAGAATCGATCGAAACTAACCCCAGAAAAGATGTGCCTGACATAATCACAAATAAATACAGCAAAGAGCTGGCAAGTCTTGTCCAGTCAAACGAAATCGAGTTTTATGAAATTGCAACTGCAGAAAAATTAAATCAATGGGGCGTGATATAAAGAGTTTAAAAAGTGACTTATTAGTGCCCAGACAAAGCAACGGATCCTGATTCGCCTAATATTTCAGAAGCGTATTCTGCCAGTTCAGTAGTTGCTTTCACCTTAATTAATGGCCATGCTAATGTGACTACACTATTCTCTGTTTTAATTTCCATTTCCACATCATCACTTCCATTATGTTCTAGTAATTCACGAATTAAATTATTAAGTAATACTCTATCTGATTCCACTTTTTTTGACTCAATGATAGTTATTAATAATTTTTTCTGTAAGAAGTTTGTATCTTGTGTAGTACTATTTTCAATCTCTTTATTCACATCAACCCCATTTGTCGACAACACCTGAAATTTAGCGTTTTCGACATTTTTTATTTCATTTATTTGAGTTTCTTTTTTATTATCCAAGAACAAGCTTGACTCAAGGTCTTGTGCTGGTTTATCTGACTCATCAAAAGGCATTTCCTTAAGTATGAACTCACTAATATCAGCAGCAGATATACTGAGTTGATCTTCGCCTCTGTTTTTTACCATTCCTGTTACTTTAATAGGTTTTCCATCTTTGAGTATTTCCCTCGTTGTTGCCAGTAATTCTTCCCATACGAAAACTTCTATAGAGCCATTAAGCATGCTTACATTGACAATCGAAAATGCCTTTCCTTCACGTGTATTTCTGAAAGAGACAGTTTGAATCTGCCCAGCAATCTTAATTTTACGATTACTCATGTTCGATTGAATTAAGTCACGAGAAACCACTGTATTAGAGTCTGCATTAGAGGCAATCAAAGCTAGAGAATCTTTGGTAGATAAATTCACCCCTAACAATTCTAATTCCCACTCTCCTTTTTGGTTGTCACTCGTATGTCCTTCTTCGATTTCGATCTTAGTTAATGGAGCTTGTACAGATTCACCAAACATATCAAACATTGAGGTTTGATTTGAATTTCTTAGATGAGACTCACTTTGTGCCAATGATGTAACTCTATCGGCTATGCTCAGTATTGAAGTCCTATCTCCAAACGAATCAAATGCTCCAACTTTAATCAAACTGTCTAAAGCTTTGCGGTTCAAACCAGTCATATCGCCCACTCTACACATCTCTTCTATAGAAACAAATTCTCCATGTTCATGTCTGATTTTAATCAACTTTTCCAATGCAGAAACACCAACATTTTTTATAGAAGACATGCCAAAGCGAATTATTAATTTTCCATCATCATCATGCAAGGAGAACTCTGATTCCCCGGAATTAATATCTGGACCTTCAATTTTAATTCCTAGCCGCGCGCATTCAATAACCGCTGTAGATACTCTATCTCCATTACCAGAATAGGAATTAAGCAGTGATGTCATGTATTCGCCAGTGTAGTTTGCTTTAAAATAAGCGGTCCAATATGAAATCAATCCATAACTTATGCTATGTGCTTTATTGAAAGCATATCCCGCAAACGGTTCAATAAGCTCAAACACTCTCTCAGCCACAGCTTGAGAATACCCTTGATTTAAAGCACCTTTCATAAATCGTTCACGTTCTTCCATCATGATTTCAGGGATTTTCTTTCCCATTGCCTTTCTAACTACATCGGCTTGCCCAAGAGAGAATCCAGCAAACCTTTGTACTATGTATAAAACCTGGTCTTGAAAAACTATGACACCATATGTTTCTTTAAGTATTTCTTCTAAGTCTTCATGTGGATAATAGACTTGACTTCTTCCATGTTTAGCCTCGATAAAAGTATCAATATGTTCCATTGGGCCCGGCCTATATAGAGCAATCATAGCCGCCACATCACCTAAAGAAGATGGCTTCAGGTCTTGGACATGCCTTTTCATTCCGGGGCTTTCTAATTGAAACACGCCTACAGTTTCACCATTTGAAAGTAATTCAAATGTTTTAGCATCATTAAGAGGTATATCCGTTAGAGCTAAATGTCGACCTGTACGTTTTGATATAAGGTTTCTTGCCCTTGCCAGAATTGTCAAATTTGCAAGACCCAAAAAATCCATCTTAAGTAAGCCAAGATCTGCAAGGGGTTTCATTGCATACTGGGTAGTGTTAACTCCATTCTCAAGCCCATTAGCAGGTCTTTGAAGTGGTATGTAATCCTCTAAAGGTTCCTTTGATATTACTACTCCAGCAGCGTGAGTACTCGAATGCCTTGTTAGCCCTTCAACACCTTTGGCTGTATCTAAAAGTTTATTTACGGCTTGGTCATTTTGATACAAACTAGCTAATTCTGAACTTAAATTCACAGCCTCATCTAATGTTATATGTAATTTTTGAGGCACTAATTTAGCAACTCTATCAACATCAGGATACGGCATGGCTAGTGCTCTACCAGAGTCTCTGATCGCTGCTCTTGCACCTAGTGTTCCAAAGGTGATTATCTGAGCTACATGATCTTCTCCATATTTTTGAACGACATAATTAATAACCTCTTCACGCCTATCGTCCTGAAAATCCATGTCTATATCAGGCATCTCTTTACGTTCAAGATTCAAAAATCGCTCAAAAACCAAATCAAAATCTAAAGGGTTAATATCTGTTACTTCTAAACAAAAGAGCACTAAACTAGCAGCAGCACTGCCTCTAACCGCAAAAAATATGTCGTGCTTTCTCACAAATCGAGCTATGTCCCAAACAACTAAGAAATAATTAGGGAAATGAGTTTCTTCAATGACACTTAATTCGTATTGCAGTCTATCTAGCTCTTTTTGCTTTGGATTAGAAATTTTATTCGTTAAACCGATTTCACATAACTCGGTTAGGTATTCAATTGATGTTTTGCCTTCTGTATCTTTATACTCTGGTAGTCTTAAAGTTTCAAAATCAAGCTCTAGATTGCATTTGTCAGCAATTACCGAAGTGTTTGCTATAGCCTCAGGTAAATCTTGATAGATTTCTGCCATTTCAGATGGACTTTTCAGATAATATGAATCTTCTTCCATACGTAGTCGTTTTGAATCTTTAACATTAGTATTGGTATGAATACAAATCAATATATCTTGAAAAGGTGCGTGTTCTCTTAGTACATAATGTGCATCATTAGTAGCTACTATATCGATTTTAAGATCGCCTTTAAGCTTCAATAATCCTTCATTGATAGCTGGTAAGTCAGGCACGTCGCCATGACGCATTATTTCAAAGTAGTAATCTTCGAAGGTGTCTCGATACCATGTTGCAGCTGACTTTGCATCATCCAAACGCCCTTCAACAATTGCACGAGGAACCTCACCGCTTGGACACCCAGACATAACTATCAGGCCTTCACTATATTTTTCTAAAGCTTCTCTATCTACTCTGGGCTTATAGTAAAATCCTTCTAGGTGAGCTAATGTAACTAGTTTAACAAGGTTTTTATATCCAGTATTATCCTTAGCTAAAACAGTTAAATGGTATG
>Ga0302135_10000292_pt1 | contig 30700 bp, 24 predicted proteins | sample CBN3_surface_MG_FD_203119 | JGI IMG/M metagenome (GOLD analysis project Ga0302135, IMG submission 203119) | Marine microbial communities from Western Arctic Ocean, Canada - CBN3_32.1 | ecosystem: Environmental > Aquatic > Marine > Oceanic | place: Canada: Western Arctic Ocean | collected...
TCGGCGGTGACCAGCTCGAGCAGGCTTCGGTCTTCCCGAACCAGATGCTCGAACAGGAGTTCTGTTTCCCGTACCATGTCCTCGCCCAACTGACCTGTGAAATCAGGATACAAGAAGGGCTCGGGAGTGTTCTTTGCGGCATCCTGAAGTCGGAGCCACTGAGCCGCAAATCGACTCGCGAGGACGGATGAACGCTCGTCGGCGAGCATCCTGGCGACTTGCTCCTCAAGAACGCCCGGCTTCGAGAGTCCGTCCTCGGCGGCGATGGACAGCAGCTCCTCATCAGGCCCCGTGGCCCACAGAAAGAAGGACAAACGTGTGGCAAGGTCGAGATCGCTGAGACGGAAGCTCTCTCCGGAATCCACCCCGGCCGGCTCCCGCTCTAGCCGGAAGATGAACGAAGGACTCGCGAGAATCGCCTGAAGTCCCGTCCTCACTCCGACCTCGAAGCCCCCTTCCGCCGCCCCACTCTCGTAGAAGGCCATGGGACCCGCGAGGTCCATCGACCCGACCGGACGCCGGTACGCCTCACGTGCGAGACGCGAGAGGATGGACTCGGCGCAGTCGCGATCCTCTGTGGCATCGGCAGAGTCGGGGTAGCAGGTGAAGACCTTCTTGCGGCTCGTGGTTTCCGATACGCCAACCGATGACCTCGGCCCGGTGACCATCAGTTCACTCAGGTGTGGCAACACCGTGATGCCGTAGTTCGCCCAACTCTGGGCGTCTTCGCCGCCGACGAAGGACCAGTTGAATGGGCTGAGGCGGTCTTCATAAGGGCCGTCGATCTTGCGAACGAAGGCCGCCGCAATCTGATGCTGACCAGCAGGCACGAAGATGGGCTGGGTCCTGATCGGAACTCTAGAGTCGCCGTTGTGCGCGAGAGCAAGCAGGGCCACACCTTCACCGTCCACCGTAACGTCGATGTCCTCAAACCCCCGCGATTTACCGAAAAGGGTCTCTACCTCGAACACATACTCGCCGTCCGCAGGGAAGTCGTGGGTCACGACCATACCGCCGCGAGTGCCGAAGGGCGTGCCCTCAATATGATCCCATGCGTGCTGCGAGACTTCGATCGGGTTCATATACTTGGTGGAGGACGACAGTGCTTCAGCGTTGCCCACGGCCAAACGGCTGATCTCGGTGGCGGCCCTCAGGTAGGACTCGACTAACGTCGCGGAGAGACCTTGAGCATTCGACATGTTGTCGAAATTGCCCAGATAGGTGTCTTCAGGAAGCCAACGGCCCGGGTCGACCTCGAGCCCCACCAATCCACGGATCACGCGGGCGTACTCGGCGCGGGTCATCGTCTGGAATCGGCGCACGCCCGGGTTTGGATCGTCCGCCGCCGCCTCATCGATGAGCGTCTCCAGCGTTTCGACCAACGCCAGCAGTGTATCGGGACTCGGACGTGGCGCTCCCGGGGCGGGCATCATGCCGGCCCGGAGCTTCACGATCATCTTTTCTGCGGTCTCGGGTCGCTCCGCCGCCAGCTCCACCTGGAACTCGGAAAGCGACAGGTTTCCAGTCAACATCACGTCGTTGTGACACACGACGCAGTACTGTTTGACCACTGCTGTAAGCGAGCCGGCGGGGATACGCAGCCGGGTCTCCGGAACCTTGGAAGCCAGCTCCCTTGCAAAAAAGCCGGTCAAGTACGTCTGCAAGGCTCCGTTCAAGCTGCTAGCGGAAGCGGATGTGCTTACGGCGATGGGTGAAGGACTGGACGAGGACGTCGTGACGGGTTGTTGCTGACTCGATATGGCAGCGAGAGCTGAGGCAGGGCTAACCAAGAACACCATAGCCATAGCGAGGGGGGTACTGAAGCTCTTCTTGCTCATATGGCCCACCGTCACATGCAGAGGTCCGCGGTCTCCCTCGAGCGGCAGCCTCCCCATGTCGCACCCACCTACCGTCTCAGCCGCCCCACAGTCACGTAAGTCGTTTTATCAACGGGACTTCGCACTCGCACGATCCCACGATTGCCCATCCCGACGGGCCCAAATCCCGCCTTAACGTGATCAGCATAAGGTGCGGGGGCGATTCCACCCGGGCAAGCAGAGATTTCAGGTCGAAATTTCAGGCTGACGAGCGGAGCGCGTGTGCCGAGTCGGTGCGCGAGGCTCGAATCGCTGGAATCAGGCCAGAAAGAAGGGCCACCAGCATAAGCACGGCGATCATTCCCCCGAAGGTAAGCGGGTCGGTCGGCTCCACACCGTAGAGCAACGAACCGAGAAGGCGCGTGCCGAGGAGCGCGAGCTCTTGGCGGCGTGGCACCGGGAGAACGATTAGGGACTTAGGCTTGCCGAGGACCGGCTCTCGAGTCCGCGACCGAATCGCGGATGTCGGCGAGGCACTGCTCCATTCGGTCCCGGTGGGTGCGGAAGGACAGAACGCAGATGCGCAATGCGAAGCGGCCATGAAGCGACGTACCCGTCAGATAGACATTCTGTCGAGCGTTGATTCGAGCGAGCAGGCCACGGTTCAACTCGTTCAGGTCGTCATCCGAACGGCCAGCGGGAGCCAGCCGAAAGGCGGTCAGTGAGAGGCGCGGTTCCGCGAGAATCTCCACGTCGGGGATCTCTCGGAGCCGTTCCGTGGCCCACCGAGCCAAGTCCAGTTTTTCGTCCAAGTTGACCCGGAAGGCATCGATACCGAAGAGCTTGATTGGGAGCCACGCGCGCAGTCCCCTGAAGTCGCGGGACAGCTCCGGAGACACGTCGCAGTAGTCCACGAAGTCTGCGTCGTGCTGCATGGCCGGCATATAGTCAGCGAACGTGGAATGCGCTCGCCGAAGCGCCTCGGAATCGCGAACCAACAGTGCTCCGGTTCCGTATGGAAGGAAGAGTCCCTTGTGGGGGTCGAGGGCGATCGAGTCCGCCCGCTTGATGCCACGTAGCGCCGTGCGACCTCGCTCCGTGAGCATGAAGAAGCCGCCGTATGCTGCATCGAGATGTAGCCAGAGCCCTTCTTCGTCCGCGATGTCAGCAACGCCCTCCAGATCGTCGACGGCACCGGTGTTGGTGGTCCCCCCACTCGCCACGACCAGGAACGGTTCAAGCCCAGCCTCCCGGTCCTCCGTAACGCACTGCCGCAGGGCATCGAGGGACAACTCGCAGCCGTCGTTCGTCGCGATTTCACGAACGTTGCTCTCCGGGAAACCTGCGAGGACCGCTGCTTTGCGTACCGAGTGGTGCGTCTGGTCTGACGTGTAGATCGTTCCTGACCTGAAGTCTTCAGGAAGCCGCTCCCGCCGGGCCGCCACCACCGCGGTGAAGTTCGCCATGGAGCCGCCGCTGGTCAGGATGCCTCCCGCGCCAGGAGGATACTCGACAATGTCGCAGAACCACCGAACGACGTTGGTCTCGAGTTGCACCAACGCGGGCGCGGCGACCCACACACCCACGTACCGGTTCACCGCGTTGGCGATGAGATCAGCTACGGCGGACGGGAAGACACCGCCCCCGGGGATATAGGCCAGATACCCCGGCCCGGCGGAATTGAACGAGGCGGGCACCGCATTGTCGAACAATAGGTCGAGGAGACCCCCGAGGGGTTCACCCTGCTCCGGGAGCCCCTCGACGAGTGCGCTCGCCACGGTGCGACCATCTTGGGTGTAAGAAGCCGGCTGACTCGGTAACGACGAGATGTGTTCGACCACTCGCTCGGCGGCTTGGTCGATCATCGCCCGCATTTCTTCGGCCGACGGCTCCAACGGATACAGGTCGGTCCCCATTCACACCTTCCTTGGATGTCCAGAGGTCAGTGCGTTTGAGATAGCGTCGAAACGCCGTTCCCGCATCGGGTGATCGGTTAGGCCACTACTCCGACGCCAACGCCTCCATTGGGCTCACCTCGGCCACCCGCCAAGCGGCCACCCAGGCGGCCAGGACAGCCACTCTACCCAGAATCAGGCCCAACACGACAAAGGTCACGGGGCCCAGGGCGGGCACCCCAGGAGATGATGAGCACGACGGAGGCCGTGGCCAGAAGCATGAGGAAAGTCGGGCGTGCGCCACGATCTGAACGTTAGGATGTTGAAAAACACAACTTAGGAATTCCTAGCGTTCAAAGTTGGTGGCCCGGACGCATCCCGGGCCACCTTTTTTTCGGGTACTACAAGCCTGCGCCGAAGTACTCTACCAGGACTACGTAGAGCGCCCCCGCGATCGCCACGATTGCGGCCAGCTTAAGCAGCTTCTTCAGCAGCGCGTATAGCATCATCGCGGCCAGGAGCAGCATGGGGATGAGGAAAAGCGGGTTCGCCAGAAGGAACTCGAAGATGCCTGCCATGAGGTCCTCTCGAATGTGGGTTCAAGGCCGGAGTGCCTTCGCCTGTGCAGCGAGGGCGTCCAGATGAGCGCGGGATTTAATCTATCCCAATCGGTTTCCCACTACCTACGAGAGAAAGAGGGTCCGGGTGCCAATTTCGGCGGTCAGTTCATCGAGGGGTCGTACGGCATCCCGGACAATTTCCGGTACTCCGGCCCTTTCCGCGCCAACACCCTTCTCCAAAGCGCGTCGGGGGCATCGGTAAACACGTCGTCCACAAGCGCGGGTTCGGTAAGCCAGGCGTCAGCATCCAGCTCGGCCTCGAGTTGGCCCGGCGCCCACCCGGAGTAGCCCGCAAACACACACGCCCGGAGAATGCTGGGCTGGAGGTCGGCCGACACCTCGCCAACGAGGAACCCCACGGAGGGGGGCGGGAGGCCTAGTTACCGTCCTCTAGGTCAGGGGGACAGAGGGCTACCACACTGTGATCAAAAAATAAACCCGACGTTCGCTATTCGTATCGTTGGTATAAGCGACAGTCCCAATTCGTCCTGTGGAGCTCCGACGAGTCGCTTTAGGCCAAATCCGAGGCCAACATAGAAGTTGTCGTTTGGTCCTAGAACAAAACTACGATTCAGATCAAAGCCGTAACCGAAGTAGGTCGCACTGTTTACCGTGGTGGTGCCTATCTTCGCACCAAATGCCCATCCGACAGGAGCGGTGTAGATCCGTGTGCGGTCACTGCCTGGGTAAAACCGCCAGAACACGTCCAAGTTGACATATCGCTGGCCCTCGCGGTCGTTATCCCATTTTATGCTGGATCCCCCAAAGCCAATTGTGCTGGTCGGAGAGATGACACGCTCGTACTCCGCATTGAAGACCTCCAGCAAAAGTCCAAAAGGGTTGGCCGAAATGACGTTCCGTGGCTGAAAGTCTTCACGTTGTTGAGCGGTGAGTGGTAGACCTGACAATCCCAAGATCAGGATAGCCAGGGAAACCACAAAACTTGAAGAGTTCCTTGTAACCATTGTTTGTTTCACCACAGAAATAGCAGTAGAGCAACGGGGACCGGCTAGCGTGTCATGCCTTAATTTTGCTCCGCCCCACTCAGATCCGCAACCCAGGACGCGCGAAACAGGGCTGGATAGCTGGTGTGGCTGGGTTGCCACGGAGGGGGGCTAGTTACTGTCTCCCCCACAACTCCACAACAACAGTGAAAACACCACGGCACCCAACGCACCTGTTTTTTTATGCCCTCATTCTGCCCGGCCCCACTCATACCCGCAACTCACCGAGGGCAGCGCAAGATGAGCAATCGTCCGGGCTCAGCGGTCCGATATCGGGCGCGGGCGATCCTTGGCTTCGAGGGTCTCGAGGACCTGCTTCCACTCGAACTTGTCGCCGATCCCGCGCACGTAGTGATCCATCCATGCCATCTCGCTCACCGCCTTCACCAACCGGTTGCGCGCATCGGGGATGCCGTGGCTGCGGCCGGGATACATGAACAGCTCGGTAGGCACGTCGAGTTTCTTGAGAGCCATGTGAAGCTCGACCGATTGCGGGCTCGGAACTCGCGGATCACCCTCGACGACGTGAATCATGGTCGGAGTCTTGGCGTTGGTGATGTACTTGAGTGGTGACTGGTCGAAGTAGGTGTCGAAGTCCTCATAGAGGAAGCCGTCCCCCACGTAGAACTGGCGGTTCCGCTGGACGTCGCTCTGGGCATACATGCTGATCCAGTTCATGGTGCCTGCCCCCGAGCTGATCGCCTTGAAGCGGTCGGTGTGGGTAAGGATCCAGTTCGACCAATGCCCGCCCGCGCTCCACCCCAGGACGCCCATCTGGTCCTCATCGACGATGCCCTCCGCGATGAGGTAATCCACACCCGTCATGATGTCGTCGTAACCGAGCGTGAAGTAGTCCCCTACGATGTCCGTCCGATGTGCGTTTCCGTAGTTCCTAGATCCCCGGTAGTTCGGCTTCAGCGTGGCGTAGCCCGCTCCGGCATAGACCTGGGCGCTGGAGTACCCACCCCTGAAACGAAGAACGTCCGCCGAGGCCGGGCCGCCATGGATCGCTACGATCAACGGATACCGTGTGCCCTCCTGGTACCCGACCGGATAGACGAGAACCCCGCCGACCGTCTTGCCTTCGGTAGAGGTCCAGTTGATTTCAACCTCCTCGCCGAGCGCAACCTCGGCGAACTGAGGATTCAGGTCGACCAGTTGTATCCACCGGGATCGACGGTCCACATCATGCACGTCGGAGACGGTGAACACGGTCGGGGGCGTACGCGGATCGGAGTAGTTGATCAGGATCACGCCGGTATCGTCGTCGCGGGTCACCGAAAGCGAAGCCCGCTCCTCTGTTACCTGTGTGACTTCATCCCGCTCGATGTCGAGCGCATGCAGCTGGCTCGTAACCTTCACCCCGGCATTGAAATAGATCGTCCGTGAATCCTCCGACCAGAATCCGATCGACAGACTCTGGTCGAACGCCGAGCCGAGCTTGCGGAACACACCACCCCGTGACTCGACCTCCCGGATATAGATTCGGTTCTCGGTCATCGAGTACCGTTCCAGGTCGTCAGGCCCTGAGAACGCGATCCAACGCCCGTCCGGCGAGAATCGGGTCGCGCTCTCCCTGACCTCGTAATTCTCGGTCAGTCGCTCGACCGCCCCCGTGGCCACATCCATGAGGTACTGGTCCGCGTAGAGGCGCGCGCCGGTAATGTTGCGATCGTACCGCTCGCTCGAGCCGCCCGTGAAGGAGACCCACCGACCATCATCGGAGACTACGAAACCGTCTACGCTGAAGCCTGAGTCCTGGGTCAGCCGGCGTTCGCGCATGCTCGCGACCTCGACCGACCACAGGCTCGAGAGCGGAGTGACCGCGTTCTTCACGTCGACGGTGAATCCTTCTTCGCGGCGGCGCTTGTCGTCTTCGTCGAACGAGTCGGGCCGAAGGAAGTAGATCCTGGCCCCATCAGGGTTCCAATCCCACTGCTCGACACCGGCTTGCCCAGCAGTGATCTGTTCGGCGTCCGCCACGAATAGGTCGGAAACGGGCAGCCGATGAAGCTGCTCTTGCCCGGAATCACCGCTCCGGTACACAAACCATGAGCCATCCGGACTGAAGCTGAAGCCCGACACGCCGTGCTCCTCGTCGGTGATCTTGCGGGCCTCGCCGCCGTCATGACGCATCAGATACAGCTGATTCTCGCTGTCGTCGGAGTCTCTGTTGGACGCGAACACGAAGTACGAGCCGTCCGGTGCCCACGTCGGCTGAGACTCGTTCTTGTCGCCGGTGAAGGTCAGTTGGCGGCTAGACGCAACGCCTTCCGAGAGCGAGACCACATGAATATCGCTCTGCGACTGGTCCTCCTGCCAATCGGGGGTCGTGATCGTATACAGCATCAACGCACCGTCCGGGCTCGGTGCCCACGACCCGCCTCTGTTGATGCGCTGCACGTCCATGAACGTGAGCGCACCCTGTTGCGCGGAGATCGGGGCAGCTAGGACGGCGGTGAGAATCAGCCAGGAGAGGGCCAAGGACTTGGAGCGGAGCATATGACCTCCAGTTGCCGGGGTTGTCAGAATGACCGAAGGAAATAATGCCGGGCCAGAACCGACGAGATAATGGGGCCCGCGGCGCGATTTGGCCCGACGAAGGTGCAGACCGATCTGCTCGCGCTCTGCTGACCTCATCGGACCGCGATCAGAGCCAGCGCGGACAGCAGGGTTCTCTTCATGCCCTCATTCTGCCCAGCCCCACTCAGGCCCGCAACTCAAGACGCGCAGAACACCGCTGGATAGCTAGGTGTGGCTGGGTGCCACGGAGGGGCTAGTTAGCGTCTTCGAGGCCGGCCAGATTCAACATATGGAACCATCGCAAATTTCGATTGTGGCCATAGCGATCGCCACGGCTACCACCCACACCCCGGCCGCAACACCACCCAACAATATCAAAGTACGGTCCATGCTGAACTCCCGAACCTCCAAGCCGATAATGTCTGCCAAGGGCATTGAGAGATTCGGGGCCACCAGTGCATCGCCTTCTACCGATGGGCTCTCTAGTTCTACCTGACTCCCGCCCCGCATGTACACACGGACACGCTCAGGTTGCTCTGCTTCAATGAACTGACTCGGGCTTACAGGACCTACGGATTGCCAAGTACTACAGGCGGTCAGGTTTAGCAGCAGGAACAGCAGCAGAACGGCGCGGGCACGGTAGCGTGTCATGCCCTAATTCTGCTCCGCCCCACTCAGACCCGCAACTCAGGACGCGCAGAACAGCGCTGTATAGCTAGGTGTAGCTGGGTCGCACTATTTACCATTCTGCATTGGCTCAGTATCAGGCATCACCTTATTAAGCATTGTGTACACTGGACAGAATTTTGTAAATGGACTCGCTATTTGAAGTACAGCTACTCCAACAGCCACATAGATCCAACTGAGGCCAACCCAATTGGCAAGAAGTACAGAGCTTAAATACATCAGCCCCACGATCCCATCATGAACCCTCACTTTCACTACATCTCTTGCGCTCATGAATCCTCCTAGAGTGAGTTGAAATGCTTGCAAACTTTTTTGAGGTAAAAGATCTCAGTTCTAACTGCCATGCCCGTCCTCTCGAACGCGAGAGGAATCTGAGAGCCCTCTGCGGTGCCTGCGTGTAGACCAACCGGGATCTCCGGCTTCACCAGCTCACACGGAGACCGGTCGTCGAAGCAACGCCGGAATATTCCCCACCATCCGCGGCACTGTCGTTCATATCTCCGAACTGTAAGCCGCTCTGCAACTTCAGCTTGTGGCCGTAGAAGTAGTAATTGACCCCTATATAAAATTCATTGTAGCGATCTCCCCGACCAGCCGTCGCCTGATTCTCGTACCGCGCCAGGCGGACACCGTTGGCGTCTTCACTCCGGAGGTAGGTGTGGCGGCCGACAATCTGGAAGGACGGCGTGACATTGAGGAACGGCATCGTCATCACACTCCACAGATCGCTCTGGCCCAGATAACCGAAGCCTGACGACAAATCAGAGCGGAAACCCCACCCGTCAGCCTCGAGCCTGAAGTTCACGGAAGCCACGTGCTGAAGCTCTCGGGTGGAGGTGTTGAGGACATCGGGGTCCTGATATACGTAGTTTCCGCTCAGTAGCGCGTCTTCGACTCCGAGAGTTTCGGAGAAGTCGTAGCCGATGGACAGATGCCCGACAGCACTCCCATCGAACTCACCAAACTCCCGATTCGCACTACCTCCGGAGTAGATGCCGACCTGGTAGACCCATTTCGAGAGTCCGCCCGACACGCTTACGCCCGGCATGTACTCCTGGGGAAACCAGATGTTGTTGGCGAGATTGCTGCGGTCTATGGTGAGAAGCTCCTTCGATGACGTGGACCCGTCCATGGTGAACGGAACTCCCTGCTTACCGACTGTCAGCGCGAGCACATCACTCGCGGCCCACTCGACATAAGCATCTGTGAGCTTCCTGTAGAGCGGGTCTCTTTCCTGAGGGTTGAAGTCGGCCTCGACGTGCACGGTCAACTGACTGAACCACTGTGTTCGCACACCGAGCCGCATGCGTCGAACATTCCATTCGGTGTGCGTTACCTGGTCCGCATCGACGGCTGCAAATTCGTATTGAAACCGTCCACGGAAGAGCACGGCCTGAAGTATCTCGTTCTCATCGTTGCGGTACCATTCTGCAAACTTCCAGATATCGTCGTAGGTCGACTGTGCCGTGGCCTGCTCTGGTGAAATCAGCACCAATAATCCGTACACAATGACGGCAAGAGTGCTACGAATCCGACTGCATCTCATACGCTAAACTTTTTGAAATTCTAAGCCGGCCATTATACGGGCGCGTCTCCCTCGACGACCAGAATCCTTGGCACGGCGGACGTGTTCAAGCCTGATTTAGCATGGCGTGACCAGCCCCCACCGGCGCTGACGGCGGGGGGGGCAGTGGAACGGCGATTGGCCCCGGTTTTGATCCACAAGTGAGCACTTGATGTTTATATGTCAGAGTCAGCGAAAGCCACACAAGCCCGTAAGCGCCTGTGAGGCTTCACTTTCTACGAGTGTCCCGCCAGGGACTCGAACCCTGAACCTACTGATTCCCAGTTCCCCGGCGCTACTCAGCTAGCTACTCGCTGATAGGCCTCCGCAGCGGCTCATCCCACTTCTGGGCACTTGAGATATCGGGCATGCCCCACTGCTCTCCGTTCCACCCCTGGAATCCCTCCATGCGGAAGGTCCAGAAACCAGAACTCATGTCGCTGCTCAGAATCAGACCGTCCGCATTTCGTACGTCGACCCCGAACGAACCGTTGAAAAGAGGACTTACGAAATCGTAGGTCCTCGGTCCGATGTAGGTGTCGTAATAGCCCACCGTAACCGGGTTCTCCGGGTCCTGGAGGTTCACGACCTGAAGGCCATCCAGATAACCCGAGATGAACAACCACGGCCACCTGACCTCATGGTTGTGGACCAAGTTCTTGTAGTCGGCAGTCCATCCAGAGATCGGGCGGCTGATGTTGGTGACGCGCCCCTCCAAGGCGGGCTGCAAATCGAATATCCGGAGGGGCGCGAATTCGTACTCCGTCTCTGCGACCACGTATCGTCCGTCCGAACTGGGTGTGAACGTATGTCCATAGGTTACCCCGCTAACGCCCGCCAAGGTAATACGTAGCTCGGGCGCCGCAGGATCAGTCACGTCGTAGATGTAGTACCCCCCGGTCCCACCTCCGTAGAACCGGTCCTCCCCCGTGTCCGGATGGTATCCCACGTAGAAGTCGTGATAGCTAGCCGCTACCGGCGTATCGCCGGTGTTCCCTACCGGGATTCGTCCCGCCAGTGCCCCTTTTGCGCTGGAACCGTCTACTACCTTACCCAGATCATATATATGGGCATACGGCCCGTTCACCGTGGCGAAGAGCAGCACTCGTCCGTCCGAGTGTTTGTAGACGAAGATGTTGTGGAAGCCACCGGGCAGGAGCGGCTCGTAGATCCTCGCTACCTCACGGACAGTGGACGGATCCGGTAGCCCGGTCACGTCCAGGACCACAGCCCCCAGGTCCGAGTCGGGGCCACCCTGGCCGAATTGAAGCGATTGAACCACGTAATACCGGTCGTCGACCTTGAAGTGCTTCACGTCCGGGCCGCCGGCTCCCAGATGGAGATCCTGGTCCTCGATGCGCCACTCGTACAGGACCTCTGGATTACTAGGATCGGCGATGTCAATGATGTCCATGCCCCGCGGCCCGGCCCCACCTCTACCCAACCTCGCACGCCCGACGTAGGCGTAGGGCCTGGACAGTTCTTGCTCGACATCCATGTCCGTCACCCCGAGATGGGGCCCAAGAGGTAGATGCCCAAGGACCGCGATATTGTCGCTTCCACGCTTCAGGGGTGTGGCCTGAGCAACCACAGAGGACGAGAAAAACCCTAGGATTGTCAGACCGACGACGACATTAAGGATGTTGGTGCACAAACGTTTCATAGGAGATCAAATCTATACCCAAACATCGTTTTCCGCAGTCAGGTCTCCACCAGTATTTCCTGTATTCACAACTCCTTGAGGTTCGACAAGTAAGATTATGCATTCCTCACTAGCAGGTGACACTGGTTCAGTCCCTAGACCTCAAAAGGCGGCTGCAGTCACTGCTAAGGACCCGGTTGTGGACCAGGTGAAACCGGGTGAGGCGAGCACACTCCGGTCGAGTACATTGATGGGTGTAAGTCTGTTCAAGCTCACAAGGGGATGGATTGGGTACGCGATCTGGCTCGCAATATTCCATCCTCCCAGTGTCTGCATGTCACCACGAATAAATGATCTCGAAATGATGATGTCAGAAAATTGAGATGCATTGCCCGCTCCGAAGCCATCGTACTGCAGTTCCACTGTGAGGCAGAGGTCCTTTCTCCGATGATCGCGATGGTCATCTGATCGCGATGGTCATCTACAGGTGCACCATCAGCGTGACTTGGGGGTTTCCACCTGCAACTCAGTGATATCGGCATCCCATCGGCCGTTTCCTAGAAGATGATCTACAAAATATTCTGCCCTTAGCCAGAACCAGTAGTCGCTCATACTCCCGTAGCTGTGTCGCTGACCTGGAAACAGGAAGAAATCGAACCGCTTATTCGCTTGGATAAGCGCATCGGCCATCCGCAGGGTACCTGCCGGATGAACGTTGTTATCTTCGTCGCCCGTGGTCAGGAGAAGATGACCCTTGAGATTCGCCGCCAGATCCGAGTTCTTGTCGATGTCATACTCAAAACTAACTTCACCCTCGTCGTCTACTATCTCTTTAATGCCGTCATGTTTTTCTGACCAATTAGCGTTATAAACGTCATTGTCGTGATTCCCAGACGAAGACACAGCCACCTTGAAGAAATCGGGATATACGAGCATCGCGGCTGTAGACATAAAGCCGCCACCCGAGTGCCCGTAGATGCCTACGCGATCGATATCAATGTAGTCATAGCGATCTGCGAGATGTTCGATGGCAGCCTTCTTATCCGCTAACCCGTAATCACGCAGATTCCCGTAACCATAGTTGTGATACCACTTCGAGCGAGCCGGATGGCCACCACGGTTCCCGATCGTTATCACGATGAAACCGAATTGGGAAAGCGCGGTTTCTGTTGCGTTAGTTGAGAAGAATTTCGAGACGGCTTCGGTCTGAGGCCCCGGGTAGACGTAGGCGATGATCGGGTAGCTTTTCCCCGGGTCGAAGTTAAACGGCCTGTAAATGTTGCCATAGAGATCCGTGATCCCGTCGTCAGCTTTCACGGTATAGGGTTCCGGGAATTCGTAGCCTGCATCCATAAGAGCAGAGAAGTCAGCGACTTCCAGATCCATGATCTTGCGGCCCGAGATATCGAAAAGCGCCGACGTGGGCGTCGAGTTCACGCGAGCAACGTTTTCGACAAAAAACCGGTTGGACTCGCCCATGCTGGTGCGGTGATCAAAATCTCCTGGATCTAGGAGTTGGATATTTGTTCCATCCAGATTCACCCGGTAGAGGTGTTGATAGTACGGATCTTCCCCGGTTTCTCGAGCGTTTGCCATGAAGTAGACGATACCTCGAACTTCATCCACACCTACAATCCTGCGCACTGAAAACGGTCCCTCGGTGAGTCGATTCCTCAAGGTACCATCGGGCCCAAATCGATAGAGATGCGCCCAGCCATCCCGTTCAGACCACCAAAGCATGTCCCCAGAATCTAGAAGCTCAAGGGGTTGGGATTCCACGTAGGTGTTCAGGCGTTCCTCAACGAGCACCCGTACAGTGCCGGTAGCGGCATCTGCTACCATCACGTCGACCCTGTGCTGATCCCGGCTTCGCCGCCAGAAGTACAGGTCGTCGGACCCCTCAGATAGCCAAATACTCCGGCGAGGTTCATCGCTATCCGGATAGACAAACTTGCGATCGTCTAAGAGCGAGAGGCGCTGGTCCTTCCATTCCTCGATACTCACGGTCACTAGGTTTCGGCCCTGCAGGTCGTAGATCAGAATCTCAGACTGGGAGACTGTCGTGTCGCCAGGCATATCGTACTTGTAGGTCTCCAGCTCGGGCCTCTTATTGCCGGTCGAGTGGATGACCCACAGGTCTTGCGATTCTCTCCGGTCGTTCCGGACCATGGCTAACCGACGCGAGTCCTTAGACCAACTGACAGGTGCTCTTTTCCGCTCGTCCTTGTCCTCCTCTCGCTCAATATCAGTAGGGCCGCGTTCGTTCGCCGCATAGGAATAGTGTTCCTCGCCGTCGGTGGTCAGTTGGATCTCTTCCACCTCAACGTCCTCTTCCGCGTCATCCGCGTCATCCCCGGACTCTCCCCGACGCACGTCCAGGATCCGGACGTAGTCGTCGCCACTCATCATGTACAGGTTGTGCTGACGCGCGAAGATGATGGTATGTCCGTCAGGTGACACGTTAGCCCAGGGTGGGTGGTTGTCGGGCGCTTCGTAGCTAGCCAACTCACGGAGATCACGGGTCGTCACATCGTATTCGAAATGGAATACCTTCTTGTCGGTGTCGTCCCCCTCACTGCTCTCCTCTTCTTTCTGGTCTTGCTCTTCGAGATCTCCATCTTCTTCCCGGTCCTCGTCCTGAGACGATTCGACCTCGAATTGCAGAGTGTTCTCGTCAATGAATCTGATGCTCCGGATCGGAAGATGTTTCCCATCCCACGGATCGAGTGTGATCCGGGTAAGCTCCGCAGCGATCCGGTCATTGTCGAAAATCTCGATCTTGGTGCCAGCCTGAGGATCTACCAGGTAATAGTCTTGTCCATCGTTAGCCTCCCACGAGTACCAAAAGCGCTCAGTACCTTCGATCCAATTGGGCTCAACGGATGTGCTGTGAATGAGATCTCGGATCTTGTAGGGGGCGAACCGCCCTGCGAGACGGTAATTCGGAATTTCGGAACTAGCACCTGAGCGTTGGCGCACTTCGATTTCGACTTGTTCTCTCGTTTGGGCAGCTATCTGGCCAGGCCAGTAAGCAGAGGTAGCAATGAAACCCAACACAAGAGCGCAGCCGAATACCGGGGTAAGTATGATGCGAGTGACGGATTCCCGGGAAGGCAAGCTGAGCGACACCATGATAGATCTCCTGAGCAGTCGACAGGCGTACATGACCGATGACCTGGTGATCGTACAGCAGACGTCCGTTCTGCAAAAGGAACGGTACCCGCACTAAGAATCCGCTTCTGAAGCACCGTTACGCCGGCCCTACGTGGACTCCATCCACTTCAGGTCGGTTAGATTGCGTTCATAGGCGGGCGCACAATCGCGCCCCGAACCATCGAGAGGCCCAATGGCTGACAGAGACTACGAAGTGCGTTTGAAGACCACAGGGCGAAACGACCGCTGTCTTTGTGGCTCCGGCAAGAAGTACAAGAAGTGTCACTTGGCCGAGGACGAGGGCACACGCGCCGCAACGCTTAAAGTCCTCGAAGCAGAAGCCACGGCAAACCCAAAAGTGGCGAAAGACGCCGAGGGCGAGGCCGACACGAAGGTCTCGGACAAGCGCAGGTGGTGGACGAAGCGCCAAAAGAAACAGTCCGGGTTCAAAGGGCGCGCCTCGGACGGCAAACCGAAGAACATCCCGCGGCGGAGCGCCGTTTGAGGTCGTCGGCAATGAAATTTGTCGTGGAAGCTGGCAGCTAGCACCACACCGGGCGGGCTGACCATTTTTGTGATAGTGTGCATATGTCCCCTGCATAGTCGGGTCTCTCTACTCACGCACAACGTCCGCCGTCGCCGCCTGATGTCCCCCTTATTGGCGCGGCCACGGGGCGGTACTAGTGCAGGACCGCACACATCGACGCCACTGAAACGCCGTTCGGCGACGTTTGGTCGGCGACCCCGAGCCCTTCGCGACTGGAGGGATCGAGCCCGAACCGGGTCCCGAGCTTCAGTAAGACCTGGAAGGCTCTGTCCTGCACTTGCAGCTCCGGGATCGTTTGCCTGTATCCGCTCTCGGTGATGGAGTACCACTTGAGCGGCCCTAGGCAACGGTACTCGTCGAGCAGTGGAGGCGGGTGTACAATACGGTGAGACCCCACAGCGCTTGCGGCGGTCTACCCCCCGCTCCGGAAGCATTGAAACCATCATCTTGGTTCCTCAGGATGCCTCAGCTCCAGGGACCACAAACGGTTGCAGGCCTAACATAGCAAGTGGCGCCGCAGGTGGGGGCATGTCATCCGCGTCGCCATGAGGCACCAATCACCGACACCCCTTTGGAGTTGGCATATGTACGAGAGAGCTTCTGCGACCTTGGCGGCACTTGTGCTTCTGTGCGTGCCAGCCTCCGTGTTCGCGCAAAGCGCGCCGATGATGACTGAGGTCAATCCCTCCTTCTTCGAGGGGATGCGATACCGTCAGGTGGGTCCGCTCCAGGGTGGACGTGTGACCACGGTAACCGGCGTACCGTCTGAGCCTCGGACCTTCTATATGGGCGTCGCTTCGGGCGGTCTTTGGCGGACCACGGACGGGGGCGAGAGCTGGGAGCCGATCACCGAAGGGAAGGTGCCGGTGGGATCGAGCGGCTCGATTGCGGTCGCCGACTCCGACCCCGACGTCATCTACTACGGCACGGGCTCGGATGGCGTGCGCAGCAACGTCTCCACCGGACGTGGCGTGTACAAGACGACGGACGGCGGTGAGACGTGGTCGTTCGCCGGTCTCTACGACGTGGGGCAGATCGGAGCGGTGAGAATTCACCCCACCGATCCCAACACGATCTGGGTCGCCGCGAACGGCGACATATTCAAGCCGACCTCCGAACGCGGCATCTACAAGACGACCGACGGCGGTGAGACGTGGCGCAACACGCTCTTCGTTTCGGACAGCACTGGTGCGATGGACGTGGAGATTCAGCCTGGCAATCCGAGCGTCGTCTATGCGTGGATGAACCGCATCGAGCGTAAGCCGTGGACCATCATCAGCGGCTCACGAGAAGGTGGCTTCTATAAGAGCACCGATGGCGGCGAGAGCTTCGCCCACATCATGAACGGCTTGCCCAATGAGTTGATCGGCAAGGCAAACATGGGGGTGACCGCCGCGAATCCCGATCGCATCTATGCGCTGGTCGAGGCCAAGCCCGGAGGGGGGCTGTATCGCTCCGACGACGCGGGTCAGAGTTGGATGCTGGTGAATGACGACGCTGCCATGATCCAGCGGCCCTTCTACTACACGACGCTGGGCACTGACCCCACGGACGCCGACGTCGTCTATACTGGCGCGGAGGGTTTCTGGAGGTCGACGGACGCCGGTCGGTCGCAGACCAAGATGTCGACGCCCCATGGTGACAACCACGACATCTGGGTCAGCCCTAATGACGGGAACACGATGATCCAGGCGAACGACGGCGGCGCCAACGTTTCGTACGACGGCGGCCAGACCTGGTCCACTCAGGACAACCAGCCGACCTCGGAGATCTACGGAATTCACACCGACGACCGGTTCCCGTATCGGCTGTATGCGGCTCAGCAGGACGACGGCACACACATTATCTCGAGCGTTGCCGACGGGGGACAGCGGAACGTCGACTGGTGGTCCGGCCCTGGGTGTGAGACGGGCCCGGTCGTGCCGCATCCGACCTACCCGAACGTCATATATGGGTCTTGCAAGGGTCAGTTCGCCGTTCAGGACCGGGAGACGGGCCAGTCGAAGCCGTATTGGGTAGGTGCACAGTCGCTCTACGGCAATGCGGGCCGTGACCTGATCCTGCGCTTCCAGCGCGTGTCACCGATGGAGTTGTCGCCGCACGATCCCAACGTCATCTACTACGGCTCGCAGTACCTCCACCTCTCGCGCGACATGGGCGTCACCTGGGAGACGCTGTCCCCGGATCTGACCGCCTTCCCTCCGCATGGTCAGGGTGCCAGTGGCGAGCCGATCACGCGAGACGTCACGGGTGAGGAGTCCTACAGCACGCTCTACGCCATCGAGGAGTCGCCTCATCAGGCCGGCGTCATCTGGACCGGCGCCAACGATGGCCCGTTCCACATCATCCGACCCGAAACGGAGACCTGGACGGACATCACGCCTCCGGACCTTCCCGAAGGTGGCCGCGTGGCGTGGATCGACGCCTCACCGCACCGGCCGGGCTCAGCGTACTATGCGGTCTACCGGTACCTGCTCGGCGACTACGCACCCTACATCTACCGGACCGACGACTACGGGCAGAGCTGGACGCTCCTCACGACCGGTGACAACGGGATTCCGGCGGACTGGCCGACGAGAGTCGTACGTGAAGATCCGGACCGGGAGGGTTTGCTCTACGCCGGCACGGAGTTCGGCCTCTTCGTCTCGTTCAACAATGGAGGGAACTGGCAGCCGTTCCAGCTGAACATGGCCAACGTTCCGATCAACGACATACAGGTGAAAAACAAGGACCTGGTGATCGCGACACAGGGCCGCGCGATATGGATTCTCGACAACGTGTCGGCGCTGCATCAAATCACGCCGCAGACGAGACCCGCGGAAGTCCGCCTGTTCGCACCGAGGGACGGCTATCGTACTCCGACGGCAGCTCATCTGCTCGGCCCCAACATCGACTATTATTTGCCCACGCCTGCTTCCGGCACAGTGACACTCGATATCCTCGACCAGGTCGGAAGCGTGGTCAACTCCTACAGCAGCAGTGCGCGGCCCGCGAGCGGTGGCCGTGGTGGTGCCGGTGGCGGTGGCGCGTCTCCATCGCCCGTGACGACCAACGCGGGATTCAACCGAACGGTGTGGAACGTTCGGGATACGGAAGGGCTGCCCGTACCGCCCGGACAGTATCAGGCTCGACTGAACGTGGGCGGTGAGTCTCAGACTCAGCGGTTCAACGTCCTCATCGACCCGCGCGTCGAAGCTGGCGGTGTGACCGTCGCCGACCTCCGTGAGCAGTACGAGCACAACACGAAGATGAACGCGATGGTGGCCGAGGTGGACACGCTGATCAAGCGGGTCCGGGCCGCGCAGGAGAGTGGCGACACCGGTTTGCAGCTTCGCATCGCACCGATTGCGGAGAAGCTCATCACCGCGCCGATCCGCTACAGCAGCCCAGGGCTGCGCGATCACATTACGTACCTCCGCGGGATGACCGCCCGAGTCGACATGAAGATCGGCCGTGACGCGATCGCTCGTCACCAGGTGCTTCGCGGTGAGTTGGATGAAATCACTCGCGAGCTGAATGTGATTCTCGGGTCCCGAAACTGAGGGGCTGACCCTTACGGATAAGCTTTTCCCTGCCTACGACGGGGTGTGGGATGGGATGGTGAAACGCACGCTTCCTAGCCTCCCCCGGGCTCGAAGACGGTCACTACCCCCCCCTCAGTACCCGGCACTCCTAGCGCAGCTACCTGCCGTGTTGTAGTAGAGGTAGATAGCGTAGTGGCGTTACAGCTCTGGCTTTTTGAGTGGATTGATGTACTTGATATCAAGCTCCATCCCGACACCACTGACGCAACCGTCGCACGAGTGGTCGAGGCCATGTTGTCTCGTCAGAACTGAAGTAGCCATCGGCTTTCCATGGACCTTTAAGTAGTGTCCGAGTCAACAAGAGACCCGTCTCTCTTTACCTGAGAGACGGGTCTCTTGTTGACGACAGTATCTTGAGCGGGTCTTATGGCCCTACAGTCATTTCGTTAACCCACTCTGTTCGGAGGACTCTCATGCTCGGACTCAGAAGCGTCTCTTCACTCATCCTCGCGGGCAGTATGGCTGCGTGTGCGACACAGACTGCACCCATAAACCACGAAACAGAGCGTTCTCAATTGGAGGCAGCGAACGTGGCGTTCACCGGGGCTATTTCGGCGTTTGACTTGGAAGGAATCATGTCATGGATCGCAGAGGACGCGCTCTTCTATCCACCAGCCGCCGAAATGCTCTCTGATAACGATTCGGTGCGTGACTTCTTCGAGGCGGGTATGTCAGATCCGAACGCAGCCGCCGAGTTCGAGCACCTGTCCTCCGCGATCTCGGAAGATGGCAGCATGGGCTATACAGTCAGCATGCTCCACTATACCTACACCGCGCCAGATGGAAGCGTTACCACGGACCACGAGCGAGACCTCCACGTTTGGAGGAAAGACAGTTCCGGCAATTGGAAGGTGACGCTCGACATGTGGAACTCTGGCTCTGGCGAGATGCAGTAGTCGAAGAGCGGTGTCGTCGTGATCCCGGTCAGGTTCGAGCGCCACCAATTGTTTTCAGGAAACGGCGTTTCAGTGGCGGCGGTGGCATAGGGGGGGGTACTGGTACTGGGGTCGCTTCGCTGGCGTGGGTGGGTGCCACGGAGGGGCTAGAGGTTAGGGGTTAGTTGCCACTGAGGGATTCCTTTTGATGCTGGCTGGCTCTGTCGTAGCGTCGCCCCAGCCGCACCAAATTGACGATGCTCGGGTAGCAGCTCCCTGTCACAGAGCAGCCCTCTGCTTCGTTATCCTTTAGAGACGTTCCGCGGCCTCTCATCGCCGAGACGCAGACCATGTTCCTCCACCGTAGGCCCGTTGAAGTCCTCGTCGTCGTCCTCCTCCTCCTTTACGCAGGCGGCTGCAGGGACTCCACTGGGCCCGGCGAGGACGACCCCATCCTCGAGTTGCCCCGAGCTCTGACCACCACCGAGGTCTCCCTAATCGCCAGATCCAACGCCTTCGGGCTGGAGTTGGCCCGGGAGGTGGTCAAGAGGGACGGACGACCGAACATCGTACTCTCGCCTTTGAGCGCATCGATGGCACTCGGGATGACGATGAACGGCGCTGCCGGCGAGACCCTCGATGCGATGCGGTCGACGCTCGGTTTCGGTGGGCTCTCACTGGAGGAGATCAACGACTCCTACCGTAGCCTCATCGATTTGCTGGTGGAGTTGGATCCGCAGGTGGAGTTCACGATCGCGAACTCGGTGTGGGCGAATGCGGACGTGCCTTTCCACGACTCCTTCTTCCAGTCCGTAACCGCAGCGTTCGACGCCCGCGTGGAGACAAGGGACTTCGGAGCCGCCTCGACCCTTGGAGAGATCAACGGCTGGGTGAATGAGAAGACCAACGGCCGGATCAGCCGGATTCTGGATCAGCTCGACCCACAACTCGTCATGCTCCTCCTCAACGCCATCTACTTCGACGGTGCCTGGACGACACGCTTCGATCCGGACATGACGCGGCCTGGGGATTTCCACCGAGCCGATGGCTCGGTGGTGAGCGTAGAGATGATGTCTCTCGTCGACGAGACGCTGCCCCTCGTCAGGACCGGGAACTTCTCAGTCGTCGAGCTCCCCTACGGCGGTGGTGCCTACTCGATGGTCGTGGTGGTACCTCAACCCCCCGCCGACGCCCGGAGCTTCCTAGCAGCCCTGGACGAGACGCAGTGGGAATCGATCCTGGGAGCACTCACGCCCGGTGATTTAGACCTGTTGTCCATACCGAAGCTGACGCTCTCGTACGACGCCCTCCTGAACGAGCCATTGAAGGACATGGGGATGGACATCACGTTCCGCCCCGGGGCCGACTTCACGGGGATGTCCCCCGTAGGGAGCCAGTTCTGCATCGACTTCGTCCGTCAGAAGACCTTCGTCGAGGTGGACGAGGAGGGTACGCGGGCTGCGGCAGTAACCGCCGTGGGGATCGGCCTCCGCTCGTTCACCGGGATCGTCGCCGACCGCCCCTTCGTTTTCGCCATCCGGGAGCGACTCTCAGGCACGATGATCTTCATGGGACTCGTGGAAGACCCGACGGCGTCCGATCTCGACGACCTCCGCCTTACGGCAGCAGCTTGCCGATGAACTTGTTGTCGCGAAAATCGAAATCATCGAGATGCTCATCCCAGTAGAAAGAACGACCCTTATCCGCGACTTGCTTGCGCGCAGCTAGTGCCTCGAGAATCGCCTCATTACCAAGCATTCTGTGATCCTATTCGGAGAAGATCTAACAATTGGCATGCCCCCGGTTTCGGTACCACTTCTTATGTTAGACCTCGAGACAGTTGAGGGCCGTTCTAGCAACAACACACACGCTGATATCGAGATATTGAAGCTCAATAATTAGTGGTAGGCATCATGAGATGCGCCCAAGGTGTGTCCTGGAACATCACGTACGGTTCACCAGTCGTGTGATCCGTACTCATGCCTTTCAACGTCGTAGCATCAGCCGGGAAAATCATCACGTGAGGACCTGTGATCACACCATCCGCGAAATTCGCAGGCTGCCCGGCAAAAGGATCCGCGTTACTGTTGTCGTAGGAGCCCATGAGCATGTAGGACAAGCCCATCGTTTCAATCTCAGGCTCCATACCCATCATCCAGTTACCTACCCAGGCCATTGCAGGACCGTCAAAGCACATCGGATCGAGGCCAGGGGTAACTAATCTATCCGGGAAACAAGTCCAACCGTTATCGCCCTCTCTGAGCATCGCCGGATCCTCACCCTCAGCAGCAGGCCAGTCCAACACCATCGCATCCTCAGAAACAATGTCGGGGGCAGCGCTCAACGCACTAGTAACCTTGTCTGCTGCTGATGACTCAGCAGTAATCTCTGGCGAAGCTACCTCTACCATCTGTCCTTCCTCTTCCGTCTGCTCCGTGGGGCCGCACGCGGCCGACAGAATGGAGACAAGTAATATCGGGAGCAGCTTGAATAACCTCATGAGACATCTCCTGTGTGTGTAACCCTCTGTACACCATTGACCGCTAGAGGCGCAGCCCGGCAGACGACCAAGTCCGAAGGCGACATTTGACAAGTTACGCATCTGTACCCCTCCTCCTAAGTTACCACACTCACAGGCAGAAGGGTGAGCAGGCTCTCGGCTACCAGCGGTGCTCGCTTCATGCGGAGAACCCTCCAGTAAGGCCTACTTGAAAATTATCCATTCCACTCAGACCCGCAACTCAGGACGAGCAAAACACTGTTGTATAGCTGGGTGTGGCTGGGTGCCACGGAGGGGGGGCTAGGGGCTAGGGGCCGTCTTCTTTAATAATGACCACCACGTATAGATCACCTGCGCGACCATCAAGTTTCCCAGACTCTCTGTACCACTCCTCTAGTCCATGTTTCACACCGTTGTGAAGAGTGGTTCGCGAGCGAACTCATCGGTGAGAGCCCGACAGCAGCAGCCCCGTGTGAACGCTCCCTAGCGTCCCCTCTCCCAGACCCCCTCTTGGGCCATGAGCGCTTCGATCTCGTCCGGCTCGATGGGCGAGTGGCCGGTCAGCCACTCGTGCCCGTCCTCAGTAACCAGGATCACGTCCTCAAAGCGAATCGACCAATCCTGGTGGCTTACGGCCCACTCAATGACGAAGCACATGCCCGGTTCCCAAGGGATGTCATAGAAGCCGACGTCGTGGATCTCCATACCGACGAAGTGACTGATGCCGTAGGTGTTGGTTACGTCCCGGAGTCCGACCTCTGACATGAGCCGGTCCTTGAGGGCCTGGCTGCCGGCGAACGTCCCCCCGGGTTTCACGGCAGCGATCAATTGTTTTTGTACGCTTGTCACGACCTCGGCGATGCGCCGCTGTTCCGGTGTGTACTCTCCGCTGACCGGAATCGTGCGCCCGAAGTCCGCCGTGAAGTGTGCGTACTCGGCACCGATGTCGTAGCTGAGCATCTGGCCGTCACTCACGGGCCAGGGGCCGATTCGCTGGCGGACTTCAATCGGCCAGTTACGACCCACGCTTCTCGGGGCGACCCCCGGGCCGGACCGGGTGACCCCCGTGCGGAAGGACGGGGCCGCGTGTTCATACTCGAACGTGAAGTTGACGATGGCTGCGATCTGCTGCGTGGTCATCTCCTCGCGGACGGACTTGGCCGACTCCATGAACGCATGGACCGTGATATCGGATGCCTTGCGGAGCATCGCGATCGAGTACTCGTCGTGGATCATGCGAAGGCGGTTGAGGATGTCCGATGCATCCTTCATCTGGACTTCGGGCGAGAAGTACTGAAGTCGATTGGCCAGGTCGAGTCGCTCGGGCGGCGTTTCGTCCAGGTTCAGGAACCGTTGGTAGTTGAAGTAGATGTTCTTGTCTTCTCCGAGGGACCGTGAGAGATCGCTTGCGAGATCCTTGCTGCCTCGCTGGTGGGTCCTAAGGAGCGAAAAATCCGTGATGGCGTCGGAGAGGTGCTCGGTCAACAGCTCGTACGGGTAGACGTGCTCTATGCCGGTCAGGTCCGCCATCCCCTCCGGGTCCTGGGAGGTGTAGAGGATCTCTCGGTAGGTCTCGGCGTCGGGTGCGAGGACGAGCGCCGATCCATAGGCGTCGCCCGCTTCAAGCCCCGTTAGGTAGATGAAGTCATGCAGATCCGAGTGATCCACCATGCCCTCGTAGATCTTATTCTGGTTCTCGATGGCCGCGACGACGAGGGCGATTCCACCGTCCATCGCGTCGCGGAAGTTGGCACGACGTTGGCTGTTGAGCGCCTTGTCCTGCGGCTCGAAGGCACGTTGGCCCTGGAGAGGCGATGCGATCGCGAGCGCTGCCGTGAGAAGTAGTAGGGTCTGTTTCATGATCAGTTCCTCCGCACGAAATTAGCGTCCATCAACACCCATGTGGCTGCGGGAGTGGGCTCTGTTGGACTGCTGCTGTCTAGTTCTGCACGGCTCGCTGCTATCTACTCAAGCAGTAAAATAAACAAGCCACCCAACGCGACTTTATTCGTCACACGCCTATCCTTTCCAAGAGGTGCTCTCACAACATATCCCCCTGATTGGACGCGCAAAACAGTGCTGTATAGCTAGGTGTGGCTGGATACCACGGCGAGGGGCTAGTTGCCGTCTTCTAGTGCGGGGGGACAGGGGTCGTAGGTTACGGTTTCGCCTACCAAACTCGTTTTTCAGAGGTGGCGCTACCCGGTCTTCCATCGAATCACGGTGGCGGAGATGCGTTGGATCTCAATTCCATCCCTCCCCTGCGAGAACGTGTCACTCGACTGCATGATGAGGGCGTCGCCTCCAGCCCGGCACCCCTCCTCTTTGAGCTTCGGTAACACATCCTCCAGATCCGCCTTCCACGCGCTTCCCTCCCCCTCCACGATCCCTATCTCCTCGTATTCTCTATTTGGAACTGCGGAACTGAAAACCTCGATATTGCAGTCGCTGGTCCTAGCCGGATACGCGCCGCTGGTCGGTACGAACGTAGCGCTCAGGCATCCTCCAGTGACGACAATCGTCGCAAGGCAGGATACCAATCTAAGGGGTCTTGGGGGCTTCTTCATCGGGCAATCCTCGAACTTGAGTAACCGACGCTCAGGTAAGATCTGGGTCTTCGTCCAGTATCGCTCTCTTCATGTCCTTGAATCACCTCTCTCCACAAGTTGAACTACCCGGTCTAGCTGATCCGGATTCGGAATTCGCCCACGCCCCGCACTGAGGTTTTCGGCCATGTGCTCAGGATTGCTCGTACCCGGGCAAACCACAGTAACCGCTGGGTGGGCGATCACAAATTTGAGCATGAGCTGTGCCCAGGTGTGTGCGTCAAACTCGGCTGCCCATTCGGGGAGTGGTCGGTCGCCGATACGCGCCCACAGCCTATTCCTACCGAAGGGGAGGTAGACCAATACGCCAATCTCGCGCTCAAGCGCGAGGGGAAAGATGACCTCTTCGGGCGTGCGATTGTCGACCGCGTAGTCAATACCGATGAAATCTATCGGTTCATTTCGCATTACTTCGACGAGTGCTGAGTACTGCCCCTCGAAGGTAGTCGTGATGCCGATGTAGCGAATGTATCCCTGTGCCTTCAGTTCTTTCAGGATGGCAAGCTGATTTGGTGGGTCGCCCATGTTGTGGACCTGGAAGAGGTCAATCTGCTCGCTGCGCAGTCGAAGGAACGAGCGTTGGATCTGGTAGCGCGTGCGTGCCAGGTCAGCCAAGCCGGTACGGCCACCACTCACGTCCGCGGCGTTCACCTTGGTCGCCCACCAAAGCCGGCCTGCGATCCCAAGATCCTGTGCCACCTGTCCCGCAACCTGCTCACTGGCACCGTAGCCGTAGGCCGTGTCGAACACGGTCCCGCCACCATCGACGAGCGCCCGGAGAACCGCGCCGATCATGTCGTACTGCTCAGTGCGGGCTTCCGCTCGGGCCATCTCTGAAAAGCTGTTGGCACTCCCCAATCCGATGACGGGCAGCAGTTCACCTGTCTTGGGAATTGCGCGCTGCAGAAGCGGTTGACTCTGGAGTCCCTGAAACGCCTCCAGGATCCGTGGATTCATGCCAAGAGCAGCACCGCTCGCTGCAGCCATTCCGAGCCAAGCACGTCTGGATACCATGGTCCAGCCTCTAAGTAGGAGGCCGCAGAGGGACTAGGAGGTTGCCTCTACGACTGAACGCAACTGTTTTCTTCATGCCCTGATCCTGCCCCGCACCACTCAGACCCGCAACTCAGGACGCGCAAAACAGTGTTTATAGCTGGGTGTGGCTGGGTGCCACGGAGGGGGGCTAGTTGCCGCCGGAGGGATGCGCCTCATTGGCGTGAGGCATAAGCGGAAGATGACGCATGAATATAAGAATCCTCCGGTCTTCTCTGATCGCCCAAGCGCCGAAGCTCTGGAAGCCAAGACGGCGAAAGAGCTTCGCGCCAGAGGTTGGGGGGGGTGGGGGGTGAGTCTACTGCGGGCATGGGTGGCGACTGATAACAGATTCTCCAGGACCGGGCTTTGGCGGGCGGGTATCTGACAAACCTCGAGTCGCTACGGTCAGCGCCGCTACTCTCTGATGGGTCTCCGAACGGGTTCGTCCCATTTCTGTGCGCTCGAGATGTCGGGCATACCCCACTGCTCACCGTTCCAGCCACCGAAGCCCTCCATCTTGAAGGTCCACAGACCCGTGCTCATGTCGCTGATCAAGATCAGACCGTCCGCATTCCGAACGTCGATACCGAAGGCACCGTCGGGCACCCGATTCGGATCGCTACGCTTACCGAGGTACGTATCGTAGTAACCCACCGTCTGCGGATTCGCCGGGTCCTGCAGGTTGAAGATGGTCAACCCGTCCAGGTACGATGCCGCGAAGACGAACGGCCACCTCACCTCGTGGTTATGGACCAAGTTCTGGTAGTCGGCAGTCCAAGCCGAAAGGGGCCGGTTGATGTTGGTCGTCTCGCCGTCGAGGGCAGGCTGCAGGTCGAAGATCCTGAGCGGCGCGAACTGATACTCGGTCTCCGCAACCACGTAACGCCCGTCGGGGCTAGGTGTGAAGGTGTGACCAACATTGGTGACACCTCTGATTCCCGTGAGGGAAATGCGGAGCTCGGGGTTCTCGAGGTTGCTCACGTCATAGATGTAGTAGCCGCCCCGGCCACCCCCGTAGAAGCGATCTTCGTCGGTGTCCGGATGGTAGGCGACATGGAAGTCGTGGTAAAACGCGCCGCCGACGCGCCCTACGCCGGTCTCAGGTAGGGGCACCCGGCCCGCGAGGGCACTCCCCATGTCGGCTCCCTGAACGATCATGCCCAAATCGTAGACGTTGGCATGCGGCCCCCCCACCGTGGCGAACAGCAAGACCCGCCCATCGGAGTGCTTGTAGACGAAGATGTTGTGGAAGCCGCCGGGCATGAGGGGCTCCCGCATCCTTGCGACCTCACGAACGGCAGACGGGTCGGGCAGCCCGGTCACCTCCAACACGACAGCGGCAAGTTCCGCGTCGGGACCACCCTGACCAAACGTGAGTGACTGCACCACGTAGTATCGGTCATCGACCTTGAAGTGTTTCACGTCCATGCCGCCGCGGCCGAGGTGCAGATCTGAATCTTCGATCCGCCACTCGTAGATGCGCTCGGGATGCGACGGATCTTCAATACTGATGATGTCCATGCCCTTGGTGCCCGTAGATCCAAACACCATCCGCCCGACATAGGCGTACGGACGCGACAACTCCTGCTCTACGTCTATGTCGGAAACGTTGAGATGCGCACCGAGCGGCAGGTGTCCCATCACCTCTATGTTCTCGCTGCCGCGATTCATGGCTGTCCACTGCGCCGCCGCAGGTGCAGTCCACATCAACGGCGTAAGAACGAGGGCCATGCTCAGAACAGCCGCTGTGGGAAACGACATTGAGCGCTTCTCCCGCTGAAAGTGAAGGACTCTGATTCTCATCTGATCGGTAAAACGCAGAATCTCCTCCAAGCACCCCGCTGGGGGCCACGGAGGGGATAGTTGCCGCTGGGTGGATGCGCCCCGCCCCACTCAGACCCGCAACTCAAGACGAGCAGAACAGTGCTAGTGTGCTACTCACAACTCGCAGGATGGACCCTTCTTCCAATTCCGATAGACGATAATGACAAAGATGAGTCCCCACACTGCAATGAGATCAGCACGATCTAAATACAACACTAGTGCAAGGGCACCATATAACAGCAACTGCTGTGGAGGTTTCTGACCTCAGAGTGACTTCATTGTTTCTCCATAAGATTTGTTAGGTGTGTCTATTCAGTTTACAGCACTCATCGTTTGAGCAAAACACTGTTTAGTAGTTCAGTGGCGATGGAATAGGGGGGTGCCCGGTACTGGGGTCCGAACCAGAGCACCTAGAAGAATGGGTCGGAGACGTTGACGGGTGCCCGCGACGGTCCGGGATATCATCGGAGACTAGTTTCGTTGAGTATCAGCGGCTCTAGTTGAGCCGTCTGAAACGAACGGTGCAATGCTTCGTACTCGGCCGTGGGTATTTGGCCGTGGGGTCGGAACAGTCGGTGGTTGTTGAACCACCAGACCCATTCGAGGGTGGCGAGTTCGACATCTTCTAGGCTCTGCCACGGTCCCCGGGCGGAGGCCAAGGCCGCGGGCAAGTTCAACCATCGCCTCAAGACACTGACCTATTCCCCCTTCTGGTCGTCGACGAGATCGGCTGGGTGCCACGGAGGGGCTAGGGGGGCTAGTTGCCGTCTTCTAGGTCGGGGGGACAGGGTGGGTAGGGTTCCCGTGCCCCACCTTCCGACTGGCCTGCCTGTTAGGGTATCACTCGCGCTCGGATGACCCGCCTCGAACTGCGATCCAGATCACTACGCTCCCGATCATAGACACTGCTATCCCGATGTAGGCCCATATCATCTGGCCGGTCATAAACGAGCCAGGGAGGACGTTGAACCCCTGTAGAATCCAGACAACGCCCGTCAAGCCGAGAAGAACCCCGGCGAGCAGCAGAGCTTTCTTCATCAGACCCTCCTCCACTAGAAGTGTTCTTGCAACGTACTAGCCTGATCGGACGAGCAAAACACTGCTGGATAGCGGGGTGTGGCTGCGTTCCCGCAACCACACCCCGCCGAACCTACTACGCCCCCGAAATCCTGAGCACCCTCTGAATCTTGGCCAGCGGTTTCTTGAGGTCCGGGTACAGTTCGATCACGTGGTCGATGAGTTCTTCGATGGCCGGTGCCAGCTTCTTCTCAATGGCTTCCATTGTGCTCTCCTTGCATGAGCAGGATCGGAGTCACCGGAGCGGCGCTCCCCTACTTATCATTAGAACGCGCACGCGCACGCATCTACACGCATACGCACACGAAGCGGTCACGTGTAGACGGAGAGAGGGTAGGGGTGTCACATGGGACCCGAAGCGGGTTCCCATCAGCCGGGGTGCGGCCCTAGCCTCGGACTCTAGAGATCGAAGCGCAGTACGGGGAGGTTAGGCGTCCGATACCCCACGCAGGCCCGCAACTCAGGACGCGCAGAACAGTGCTGGATAGCTGGGTGTGGCTGGGTTGTCACGGAGGGGGATAGTTGCCGTCTTCTAGGTGCTCCCGGAAGGCCTTAGTAAGGCCTAGTGCCGCCGCCGAGGCCGTCCGCCCCCGTCGCTAGGTTCATGGAAACGGACCCTTCCGTTCAGTTCACGAGGCCCATGAACTTCTTGATCGTACTCGTTCTCGTCCAACGACCATAAGTAAATGTCACCCCCCACATGCAGGGGCATCCTCAACCCCTCCGCCGTAGTCAGGCCACTGAGACCGAGCCACCCGCCTACATGCTCCGGCATCTTCAACCCCTCCGCCGAGGTCAGGCCGCTGAGATAGAGATTCCCTCCTACATGCTCCGGAAGCTTGAGCCCCTCCGACGAGATTAGGCCACTGAGAGTGAGATCCCCGCCTACACCCTTCGGCAGCTTCAACCCCTCCACCGTAGTCAGGCCTCTGAGATCGAGACTCCAGCCTACGTCCTCTGGTAGCTTCAACCCCCTCGCCGTAGCAAGGCCTCTGAGGTAGAGATCCCCGCCTACACCCTTCGGCAGCTTCAACCCCTCCGCCGTAGTCAGGCCTCTGAGATCGAGATTCCTACCTATATGCTCCGGTAGCTTCAACCCCTCCGCCGAGGTCAGACCACTGAGATCGAGACTCCCGCCCACATCCTCCGGTAGCTTCAACCCCTCCGCTGAGGTCAGACCACTGAGACCCAGCCACCCACCTACATGCTCCGGTAGCTTCAACCCCTCGGCGGTAGTTAGGCCACTGAGATTTAGACTCCAGCCTACATCCTCCGGCAGCTTGACCCCCTCCGCCGAAATCAGGCCACCTAGACTGAGATCTCCGTCTACATGCTCCGGCAGCTTCACCCCCTCCGCTGAGGTCAGGCCACTGAGATCTAGACACCCGCCTACATGCTCCGGCAACTCAAGCCCTGCAGGCAAGGTCAGGTGGGAAAGATCTAGATCGCCCTCGTGTACGATGCTGGCCATCTGGTTACTCCAACTTACGTACGCTTATCTCAGCTACCATCGGGTATGGCTCCGAACATCTTGATTCTGCCCCGCCCCACTTAGGCTCGCAACTCAGGACGAGCAGAACAGTGCTGGATAGCTAGGTGCCACGGAGGGGGGGCTAGTTGCCGTCTTCTAGGCCGGGGGGGGACAGGGTGGGTAGGTCACGGTTGCACCTTCATCAATCCACTCACCGCACCGCCCACCCATGTTCATCGTGCCCTTCGCCCGCAACTGACCGCTCTCGTAGAACCT
>Ga0302135_10000294_pt1 | contig 30607 bp, 29 predicted proteins | sample CBN3_surface_MG_FD_203119 | JGI IMG/M metagenome (GOLD analysis project Ga0302135, IMG submission 203119) | Marine microbial communities from Western Arctic Ocean, Canada - CBN3_32.1 | ecosystem: Environmental > Aquatic > Marine > Oceanic | place: Canada: Western Arctic Ocean | collected...
ACGCCCGGTTCGGGCCGTGTCGCGGCGCTGGACGGAGCGGATGTCAGCGCAACCATCACGGAGGCCAGCGTTAGGAGGGCGGTTACGCGCACAATTCGAGACGATACGGCAGAGGGGCCAGGCAGCATGAACTAATCCAGCCAAGCAAGGAAGGACCGATAACCAGCGAGGGTTGCATAGATGTCTTGGTAGTGTAGCACCGGCGTACGGACCTTGCCCGGCTTGACCTCGCCCGGCGGGGTCGGCATCCTCGCGGCTCGCGTTTGGGTCATTTTCTGGGAGTTTGTCCGATTGCTGTCGTAGGCGTCGATATCGGGACGCGAAGTCTCAAAGCCATCGTCATGAGCGATGCCCTCGAGTTGCTGGGTCAGGCCCTCGAGACCTATGAGACCCGTTACCCCCAGCCCGGCTGGGCCGAGCAGGACGCCGCTCGGTGGGAGGCTGCGTTGCCGCGTGCAATCGCGGCTGCGCTCGAGGCCGCGGGCGAGCCCAGGGATGCGGTTCGCGCCGTCGGCCTAACCGGTCAGCTCGACGGCTGCCTTGCGGTGGATCGCGACGGCAACGCCATCACCCCGTGCCTGATCTGGATGGACCGGCGCGCGGAGGCGGAAATCGCCGGGCTGTCCGCCACCCAGGTCCGCGACGTCAGCGGTGTGACCCTCGATCCTTCGCACATGGCCGCGAAGATACGCTGGCTGCGGCGTCATCATCCCGCAGCCCGGAGGGCGGCTTGTTATCACCAGGCGGTTTCCTACATGGTCAGCCGCCTGACCGGGGAGCATGTCTTTGATCACGGCCTGGCTTCGACGACCATGCTCTATTCGCTTGAGACGCGAGGGTACGACGACGACCTGCTCGATATTTTCGAGGTCGAAGCCGCCCAGTTGCCCGCGATTACCGATGCCGGCTCGTCTGCTGGGCCGTTGAGCGCGGCCGGCGCCGAGCTGTGCGGCCTGCCTGCGGGCATTCCCGTTGCGGTCGGCACGGGCGATGATTTCGCGGGGCCGCTCGGGGCGGGCATTGTCGCGCCGGGCACGGCGGTGGCGTCGCTGGGCACGGCCGAGGTGGTGGGCGCTCTGCACGGCGCTCCGGTCATCGACAAGACGGGCCTGGTCGAAACCCACGCCTATCCGGGCCGGAGCTTTTATATCGAGAACCCCGGCTGGCTCTCGGGCGGAGCGCTGGTCTGGTTTACCGAGACCTTCGGGCTGGATGGGGTCGGTGCGATCGACCGCCTGGCGGCGGAGGTGCTGCCCGGATGCGAGGGTGTAAGCTTCCTGCCGGCGCTGAGCGGCGCCATGACACCCGAATGGAATCCCGCGGCGCGCGGCTGCTTTTACGGCCTGACGCCCAGCCACGGGCTGGGCCATCTAGCCCGCGCGCTTCACGAGGCCAACGCCTTTGCCATGGCCGACGTGCTTGATCGGTTGCGCGGCCTGGAGGTGAGCATCGAGGCCGTCCGCCTGATCGGCGGCGGTGCGCAAAGCCAGGTCCAGGCCGAGATTCGGGCCGCCGTTGCGGGCGCAACCATCGAACTGCCGGTGCACCAGCACACCACGCCCATCGGCGCGGCCATGCTGGGCGCGTTGGCGGGCGGCCTAGTTCCCGATCTAGCGAGCGCGGCCCAATGCGTGGGCGGGGTCGCCGCCGTGGTCGAGCCCAACCCTGCCGTCGTGGCGCCTCTGGCCGAAGCCCGAGCCCGGGGGCGGACGCTTTACGAAACTTTGCGCCCGCTGTTTGCGGCCGACGGTAACGACCCGGCCAGGTCATGAGCGCGGCAATTCTCGATCGCTTGCTCGCGGGAGCCTTCGAGGACCCGGACGGCGGCGCGCCCTTGTCGGTGGCGACGCGAACCGTGGCCATCGGCGCCGGGCTCGCCGATGAGGCCGCGGAGCGCGTCAAGGCCCTGGAGCTGGGGGGGCGGCTTGCCGTCGTGTGCGACGATATTACCGCCGGGGTCTTGGGCGAGCGCGTCGCCCGCGCGTTGGGCTCGATCGCCACGATCGAGACGATCGGTCTTGGTGCGGCCCCTCACGCGGACGCTGAGACCGTGGATCGGCTGTGCGACGCGAGCGTCCAGGCTGATGCGTTGATCGCGGTCGGTTCGGGCACGATCAACGATCTGTGCAAGGCGGCAGCGCGGGCGGGGAACAAGCCGTACGCGGTGTTCGGTACGGCCCCGTCGATGAACGGCTACACCTCGGTCACCGCGGCGATCACCGTGGCGGGCCTGAAAAAGACCGTGCCCGGCGTTGCGGCGGCGGGCGTGTTTCTCGATCTCGATGTGCTGGCCGCAGCCCCCGCACGCATGATCCGCGCCGGGCTCGGCGACAGCCTGTGTCGGGCGACCTGCCAGACTGACTGGCGGCTTGCGCAGGCGATCCATGGCGCGCCCTATCGCGAAGCGCCGTTCGCCCTGTTGACCGATGACGAGCCGGGCTTATTTGCCGAACCCGAGGCGTTGCTCTCGGGCGACCGGGAGGCAATGGAACGGCTCGCGCATACTCTGGTGCTCTCGGGCTTCGGCATGGCGATCTGTGCGGGCAGCGAGCCTGCCAGCGAGGGCGAACACCTGATCGCCCATTACGGCGACATGCTGCTGCCCGCGGACATTCCTTCTCCGTTGCATGGCGAGATTGTCGGGGTCGCGACCCTGACCATGGCGCGGCTGCACGAATTACTGCTCGTAAAGCCACCCCGGGTGGCGCCGGGCATCGTGAGCGAGGCGGATGTGATGGCCCGGTTCGGCACGGCGCTGGGGGCGCTGTGCTGGGAGCAGTTCGCACCCAAGCGGCTCGATCAGCAGGCGGCGGATGCCTTAAACGAGCGGCTTGCGACAGAGTGGGGCGCCATCGCGGCGCGGCTTGGCGAGGTCCATCTGCCGTCGTCTACGCTGGAAGAGGTGTTGCGCCGCGCGGGCGCGCCCACGCGGCCCGAAGAGGCCGGCTGGCCGGCGGAATTTTACCGCGACGCGGTGGTGCACGGCCGCGAGATCCGTAACCGCTATACGGCGCTCGACCTGGCTGGTGATGCAGGCCGTCTCGGCGAGGCCGTCGATGGCTGAGCCCGGCTCCGGCATGAAACCGCTGCGCGCCCTGCCCGTGGCGGCGCGCCGCCGCCTGCGGGTGTTGCTGACCGACATCGACGGCACCATCACCGACGGCACCCGGGTGCCGGCCGCGGCCTACAGCGCGCTCGAGGCCTTACGCGCGTCGGGCCTGATCGTAATTCCCGTAACCGGCCGTCCGGCGGGCTGGTGCGACATGATCGCGCGGAGCTGGCCGGTCGACGGCGTGGTCGGCGAGAATGGCGCGCTGTGGTTCCGCTACGACGCAAAGCGTCGGCGCATGGAGCGGCACTACTGGTTGAGCGCGCCCGAGCGGGCGGCGGCCCGGCGCAGGCTCGTGCGGCTCGAACGTAAAATTCTGGGCGCGGTGCCGGGGGCGGCGTTGGCCGCGGACCAGCCCTATCGCGAGGTCGACCTCGCGATCGACATCAGCGAAGACGTGCGCCCGCTGGGTCCGAAGGCGGTAGCACGAATCCTGACGCTGTTCGAGAACGCGGGCGCCCGGGCCAAGCTCAGTTCGATCCACGTCAACGGCTGGTTTGGCGATTTCGATAAACTCGCCATGACCCGCCGGCTGCTGGCGGAGGGTTTCGGGATCGACGCGGACAAGGCGCGGGACAAAATCCTATTCGTCGGGGATTCGCCCAACGATGCCCCCATGTTCGCGCATTTTCCGCTCTCGGTGGGGGTAGCCAACATCTGCGATTTTTCCGGCCGCCTCGAGGCCGAGCCCGGCTTCGTGACCCGACGTACCGGGGCCGCGGGATTTGCCGAGCTTGGCCGTGCGCTGTTGGCCGCCCGGCGTGTCCGGCGCTCTTGAATTTTTTCGCCTGATCCCTACATCACGACTGCGTTCCTCGCGGGCGCCGAGGGAAATACAAGACCGCCGGAATGCCCTGATGCGGGTTTTGGTACGTCGGCCTTGCTCCAACCGAGGAGGAGACGGGCGATGACGCGTTTATCCATTGTCGAGAACCCCCTGCTGCTCGGGTTCGACCATGTCGAGCGGGTCGCTGACCGGATGGATTCCAAGCGCGGCGAAGGCTATCCCCCCTATAACATCGTGCAGTTGGGCGAGACGGGCTTTCGCATCAGCCTCGCGGTGGCGGGGTGTGCCCGCGGCGAGCTTGCCATTTCGCTCGACGATCACCAGTTGACCATCGAGGGCAAGCAATCGGGCAACGACGGCGGTGCGGTCTACCTCCATCGCGGCATCGCTGCGCGCGAGTTCCGCCACCAGTTTCTCCTCGCCGATGGCCTGGAGGTCACGGACGCTTCGCTGGAGGCGGGGTTGTTGCACATCAATCTCGCGCGGTCCGAGCCTGAGAGCACCACGCGCACGATCGAAATTCGCCAGGACCGGAGCTAGCCGCAATAAAAAGGAGAAAACGAGATGACCTGGATGGACGACGACGGTTATACGAAAATGGCGGATGAGGCCTTCGCGGCGCTCGGCAGCGCCGAGATGGCCTATATCAAGATCGTGCGCGAGGGCGAGGCGGAGATGTTCGAAGTGCACAACGCCGACGGCGTGGTGATGGGCGTTCTCGAGGATCCCGACCGGGCCGTGGCAGCGGTCCTCCAGCACGACATGGTGCCCCTGCGGGTGCATTAGCGCCACGCTATTGTTTGATGCGCTCAAGCGCCGCGCAGGCTCACGCCGCATAAGCGGCGACCCGCAGTCGCGGGCTTGAGGCGCTCAAGCGCCGCGCAGGCTCACGCCGAATTTTGATGGGGCCGGCCACGCCTCAAGCCATCCCCGGCCCTGCGGCGGTTTCCCTCGAATATCACTGAACGGCCGCGTCCGCGGCCGGCGCGGGCTGGGGTGAACTCTATTCCAGGACGAGAAGTCGTTCGGCCTTGAGTGCGGGGCGCAACGCGCCGTCGGTCAGGCGCAGCAATTCGTAGATCCCCGTATAGTTGCCGGCGGGCCAGCCGTCCTCGGGCGCGCGCAAACCGGCATACTGGAAGCGCTGGTGGGCCGTATTATCGAGGTGTTCGCGGTGCTCGACCAGCAGGCGGCCGTCGGGCGCATAGATCCGAAAAACCTCCTCGTCTCCTGCCTGGAGGCCGAACACGTCGCTCCAGAGCAGAAGGACCGGCAGGCTGCGCGGCAGAATCAGGGCACGGTCGGCGCCTTTGCGCACCGCCACGCGGTTGGGCGTGGCGCCGGCGAAACCCACATTCAAGACACCGCTCGGCCGGTAGGCGAGGCGCGCCGCGCTAGCGGGCGTCCACAGCCCCGGGCCGGCAGGCTTGCAGCCTTCGAACGCGGACTCGCCGGTAAAGGGATCGACGGTGATGCCCTTGCGGCGCAACTCGAAATGAAGATGCGGATAGTTGGCCTTGCCCGACATGCCGACCAGACCAAGGGGCTGGCCGACGCTGATCTGGTCGCCCGAGCGCACCAGTACGCTGCCCTGGCGCAGGTGCGCGTACTGGCTCTCCCAGCCGCCGGGGTGGGCGATGACCACGGCGTTGCCCGCCTCGCGCCCGGCGATCACGGCCGGGTCCACGTCGTTTGCGCTGATATCGGGCATACCGTCGCGCACCGCTCGAACGACCCCCTCCGCCGCGGCGATCACGCTCACACCCGCTGCCATGGCGACGAGGTCGGGGATCCGGATATCGGTGCCCTTATGGCCGTTATAGGTGAGCCCGCCGCAGCTGTAATCAAGGACCCCGGGGCCGGGGCCGCGATCGACGTAGAACTGCACGAAGCAGTCCTCGCCCAGCACGCAATCGACCGGTGAATCAAGCCGCGGCCCCTCCTGGGCATATCCGGCCGAGCCGAAGGCGACGGCGAGCAGCAGGGCCGACGCGAGACGCGTGAGGGTGCCGATGGCGCGGGTCACGAGCGGCTTCGCCGGGGCAGGATGATGGAAAAGCGCGCGCCTTGGATGCGGCCCGTCCCGTCGGTGCGGTTGTCCGCAATCAGCCGGCCGCCATGGGCTTCGACGATCTGGCGCGAAATGCTTAAGCCCAGCCCCGAATGGGTGCCGAACTTCTCGCCTTCGGGGCGCAGCGAATAGAACCGCTCGAAGATGCGCTCCAGCTGGCCGGAGGGAATACCGGGGCCGTCGTCCTCGACCGCGATCGTCGCCTCGTTGGCATCGAGGCTGAGGGCAAGACCGATACGTCCGCTGGGCGGGCTGAAGGATTCCGCATTGGCCAGTAGGTTGCGCATGACCTGGACGAGGCGGTTTTCGATGGCGGGCACCACCACCGCCTCCTCGTCGCCGAGTGCAAGCTCGAGGCGCGCCGCGCCGGCCCGCTTGGCGTGAATAGCAGCGTAGACCTCGGCCAGCGCGCTCAGCAGGCGCTTGAGATCGACCGGCTCGGGCTCGGCGCGGGAGAGCTCGGCGTCGAGGCGTGAGGCGTCGGAAATGTCGCTGATCAGCCGGTCGAGGCGGCGGACATCGTCGAGAATAATGGACATGAGTTGCGCCCGTTGGTCCAGATCCTCGACGCGGTCGAGCGTCTCGATGGCGCTGCGTACGGAGGACAGCGGATTTTTGATCTCGTGGGCGACATCGGCGGCGAACTGCTCGATGGCGTCCATGCGCTGCCACAGGGCGTCGGTCATGTCGCGCAGCGCGCCGGAGAGCTCGCCGATTTCGTCGCGCCGACGGGTGAAATCGGGGATCAGGGTCTTACGCCCGGGGCGCGCACGCACGGCCTCCGCGGCACGGGCGAGGCGGCGCACGGGACGCGCGATGGTGCCCGCGAGATAGAGCGAGAGCAACACGGTGATGGCGAGCGCAATGCCGAAGGCCTCGAGGATGGCGAAGCGTGCTTCGCGCACCTTGCGCTCGATGTCGGTGGCCGGTGCGCTCAACATGAGCACGGCCTGAATCTGCTTGAAATGCTGAATCGGCACCGCGACGGTCACCATAAGGCCGCCTTCGATGGTTTCCTCGATGGCGCTGCCGCTTTCGCCCTCGAGTGCGCGCCAGTATTCCGGATGGTCGAGAGCGTCGTCGTGGTAGGGCGGTAGGTCGACGCGAGGCGGCAGGCGTTCGACGATCCAGAGATAGACGGCCCCCGTGAGGCGCGCGAGCCCGCCGGGGCCCACCGGGTCGGGCAGCGCTTCGGTCTCGACCAGGGGCACCGCGCCCGCGAGCGTGCGGCTGTCGACGATCAGGCTGTGCTCGGGGCTGAACAGGCGGGCCCGGCGGTCACCCGGCAAAACGAGGCGCGCGAGCAGGTCGCGGGTGGCTTCGAGGTCGAGCGTAACAACGGTTCCGGCCGGATTGGCGACCGTCGCGCCGCCGCCCAGGGCCCCGGCGATCAGTTCGCCCTCGGCGGTGAGCGCTGCGACCTTGGCCTCGAACAGGTCGTCCTGGTGTTGGTCGAGGTAAAGCAGGCCGAGGGCGAGGATAACCAGCGCCCCCATGTTGATCGCCAGGATCTGGCTCATCAGCGACCACGACGGGGTCCACCAGCGCCGGCGCGTGCGTGTCGCGTGCGTGGCCGGGACCGCGCGGGGCGGGTCAGTCGGTGTTGTAGCGATAACCGACGCCGTAGAGGGTTTCGATCTGGCCAAAGCCCGGATCAACTGCTTTGAATTTCTTGCGCATACGCTTGACATGGCTATCGATGGTGCGGTCGTCCACATAGAGCTGGTCGTCGTAGGCCGCGTCCATCAACTGGTCACGGCTCTTGACGTGACCGGGCCGCTCGGCCAGCGCGCGAAGCAGGAGAAATTCGGTCACCGTGAGGGTCACACCCTCGCCGTTCCAGCTGCACTGGTGACGTTCGGAGTCGAGCACCAGCGGCCCGCGCGCGATCAGTGCATCCGGGTCCTCGTCCTCGCTGCCGCGCGCAAGCTCCTGGCGGCGCAACAGGGCGGCGATGCGCGCGATCAGCAGGCGCATGGAGAACGGTTTCTTGATGTAGTCGTCGGCCCCGGTCTTGAGCCCCAGGAGCTCGTCGAACTCTTGATCCTTCGAGGTCAGTAGGATCACCGGTAACGCGCTGTGCTTGCGCAGGCGGGCCAGCATTTCGAGGCCGTCGAGGCGCGGCATCTTGATGTCGAGCACCGCGAGGTCCGGCGGTTTGGCGAGCAGCTCGGCCATCGCCTTTTCGCTGTCGTGATAGCTGAGCACAGCGTAGCCCTCGGCCTCGCACGCGAGCGTCGTGGAGGTCAGCAGGTTTTCGTCGTCGTCGACCAGCGCGATCGTGTTGGCCATGGAGGCTCCCTAGTGGACTTACGCAAATCCTAGTGCGGCGGCGGTTAAATCTCCACCGACGTGTCGCTCCTCAGTAGCGTGCGATGGGCCGGCGCGCAATGGTATGGAAGCGCCAGGCGAGCAGGCCGGCGGCAACGAACAGGCCGCTGGTCAGACCCCAGATCAGCCCGCTGGGCCCGAGCCCGACGACGAAGGCGAGCACGTAGCCGACCGGAAATGCGACCCCCCAATAGGCGCCGAGCTGGGTGGCGGTAGGTAGCCAGACGTTGGCGGCACCGCGCAAGGCGCCCATGAGCACGCCCTGGACGCCGTCGAACAGCAGCAGGAAGCCGGTGATCCCGATCAGCGGCACGGCGACCGCGATGACCGCCGGATCGGTGCTGTAGATCCGCGCCAGCCAGCCGGCAGCGGTGAAGAAGGGGATGGCGAACGCGATCATCAGCAACGCGGCCATGCCGGTGCAAATCCAGCCGATCCGCGACGCCGCGGCCCAGTCGCCGCGCCCGACCGCATTGCCGACCCGCACGCTGGCCGCAGTGGCGATGCCGATCGCGCTCATGAATGCCAGGGCGAGCAGGTTGACGGCGATCTGGTAGCCTGCGGCCGCGGTGATGCCGAACAGGCTCGCCAGCATCATCATCGCGGCGAAGGTCGCTGATTCGAGGCCGAAGGAGAGCGCCACGGGGCCGCCGAGCCGGCGCATCTTCGCGCCCAGCGCCAAGGCCCCTGCCATCGCGCCTGTTACGTTGAAGCGGTGCGCATCGCGCATGAAGAGCACGTAGAGCGCGAGGGCGGCGAACATCAACCAGCGCACCATCGAGGTCGTTGTCGCGGCGCCCTCCGCACCCATCGCGGGCAGACCCCAATGGCCGTAGATGAAGAGCCAGTTGAGCCCGGCGTTGACCAGGTTGGCCGCGATCATGACGATCATACCCGGCAGCGGCCGGTTGATCGCTTCGAGGAAGAACGTGGTGACGGCGAAGAGCAGCACTCCCGGCATGCCCCAGGAAAACGCAACGAGGACCTCGGCGCTGCCTGTTGCGAGCAACTCGGACTGGCCGATCAGACGAAAGAAGCTAAGGCCTGCGAAGCTGATCCCCGCCAGCACGACCCCGAAGACCACGGCGTGGACCAGGCCGACGCGCCAGAGCACACCGCAATGATGGTGTTCTTTCGCGCCGTAGGCCTGGGAGGTGAGGATCGTTATCCCTTGAAGCAGGCCGATCCCGACCAGAACGAGCACGATCTGGCTCGAATTCGCGATGGCGTAGAAGGCGAGTTGTTCGGCGCCCGCATGGCCTGTCATGGCGGCGTCAACGGTCACCAGGACGAGCAGGGCGGCGCGCGCCACGGTTACCGGGAAGGCGAGGCGCAGCGTGCTCCAGATCTCTGAGCCGAGCCCGACGACGGGGGTGGGAGTTTCGAGGCTCATGGCGGGGAAACCTACAGGAGCGATGCAGACCCGCAAAGCGAATAGGGTCAAACGGATTGACCCCATGGGTGGCGAAATCGTAAGCTTGGCGCCGCTCTTGGGCCGATCGGGCCGGAGCGACGGGAACAGGCGAGGAGAACGTCACCATGGCCGGAACACGCAGCATCCGAGACACCGCCCGGACCACGCGGACGCGCTCGATGAGCGTCGTGCTCGCCGCGGCGTTTGCCACCCTGCTGGGGGTCTTTCTGATTTACGGTGTGGGCTTCGCGGGCTCCAACGTAATGCACAATGCGGCCCACGATTCGCGCCATTCTCTGACCTTCCCCTGCCACTGACGAAGGCGCCGGCGAGGGGCCCATGCTCCAGCGCATCCTGCTGACCGCGGTTATTGCGGGCGTCGGCGCCGGGCTGTTGCTCTCGGCGATCCAGTGGATCGACGTGATCCCCGCGATCTATGAAGCGGCAAGCTACGAGAACGCAGGTGCTCTGGGTCACGACCACGATTCGACCGCGGCCCACGAGCATGATGCGCAGGCCTGGGCACCCGACGACGGGGCCGAGCGGATCGGCTTTACGGTGCTCATGAACGTGCTCGCCGCGGTCGGTTTTGCGCTTCTGCTCGCCGCCGGCTTCGCGCTGCGCGGCGAGGCCTCGGCCCGTGAAGGATTGCTCTGGGGGCTTGGCGGGTTTACGGCCTTCTCCCTCGCCCCCTCGTTGGGCCTGCCGCCCGAACTGCCCGGCGCGGCTGCCGCGGGGCTGGCGGAGCGCCAAGCCTGGTGGCTGATGACCGCCGCGCTTACCGCGCTGGGGCTTGGCGTGATTGCATTCGTCCGTATCGCCTGGCTGCGGCCGTTGGGCCTGGTCTTGATGGCTGTGCCCCATATCGTCGGTGCGCCCCAGCCCGAGCAACATGGCGGGCTTGTCCCCGCGGAAGCCGCCGACGCCTTCGTGATCGCGGTGATCATCACCAGCGCGGTGTTCTGGCTGGTGCTGGGCGGCGTCTCGGGCTGGCTGTTCAGAAAATTCGCATGAGCGAGCCCGCACCCGCCGAGGTCGGCCGCACGTTGATCCGCCAGGCGGGCAAGGCGACGCTCGCGACTTTGGTCGCCGCGGACGGGCCCGAGCCCCGGCCTTACGGCTCCCTCGTGCTGGTCGCGTGCGACCATGACGCGAGCCCGATCCTGCTGCTTTCGGACCTGGCCGAACACAGCCGCAACATCGAGGCCTGCGAGCGTGTCTCGCTGCTGATCGACGGTACGGGCTGCGCGGGCGACCCTCTCGAGGGGCCCCGGCTGAGCGTCGAAGGCCGGATCGCGCGGAGCGCCGAGCCGCGTCACCGGGCGCGTTTTCTCGCCCGCCACCCGAGTGCGGCGGTTTACGCCGACTTCGCCGACTTCGCGGTTTACCGGATCGCGGTGAGCCGCGGCCATCTGGTCCAGGGCTTCGGCAAGATCGCCTGGATCGAGGCTGACGCGCTGCTCTTTGATGCCGGCGCGGCGGCCACGCTTGCCGAGGCGGAAGCGGGGATCGTCGAGCATATGAACGCCGATCACGCCGACGCGCTTGCCGCTTACGCGGTCGCCCTGCTGGGCCACGCTCCGGGCGAATGGCGAATGACCGGGATCGACCCCGAGGGCTACGATCTCGACGCGGGCAACGGGCGGAGCGCCCGAGTCGCGTTCGATGATACGGTCACGGGGCCCGAGGAGGCACGCGCTGCATTGGTCGGGCTCGCAAAACGAGCCCGTGAGGGTCGGAAAGACTGAAATTTGGCACGGAATGCCGATTCCGGTCTTGCCGGCCTTGAAAGAGCTCCCGGATCATTGTTGAATGGGATTTTCGGGAGGTCATCCGCCGCGGTGGGCCGCCCTTGGCAAGATGCCATCGGGGCTGCCGGTAGGGGATGAGTTTTTTTTCAGGACGGCTATGACGCAACACGGACGATTCAATATCGGCCACGGCCTCGAAAACCACGGCATCGAGAGCCCGGGCGACGTGCATTGGAATTACTCGATGCCTTTGCTCTACGAAGAGGCGATCCGCCGCGGCGAGGGACGGGTTTCGGCGCATGGTCCGCTGGTCGTCGAGACGGGCGAGCATACGGGCCGCTCGGCCAACGACAAGTTAATCGTCGAGGAAGCGTCCAGCGCCGAAAACATCTGGTGGGGGCCGGTCAACAAGCCGCTCGATCCAGAAAAATTTAATGCCTTGCGCGCGCGCATGATGGCCCACCTCAAGGGCAAGGAATTGTTCGTCCAGGATTGCTTCGGCGGCGCCGATGCGGCATTTCGCCTGCCCGTGCGCGTGGTCACCGAGCAGGCCTGGCATAGCCTGTTCGCCCAGAACCTGCTGATCCCGGCGGGGCCTGGCGAGTTCGAAGTTCATGAGCCCGAGTTCACCATCATCCACGCGCCGAGCTTCGTTGCCGATCCCGCAATCGACGGCACGAATTCCGGCACCTTCATCCTGCTCAACTTCGCCGAGCGCCAGGTGCTGATCGGCGGCACCTCGTACGCCGGCGAGATCAAGAAATCGGTCTTCACGATCCTGAATTACCTACTGCCCGAGCGGGGCGTGCTGCCGATGCATTGCTCGGTCAATGTCGGCGAGGCGAACGATGCCGCAGTGTTCTTCGGCCTTTCGGGCACGGGCAAGACGACGCTGTCGGCCGACCCGCGCCGTACCCTGATCGGTGACGACGAGCACGGCTGGTCGGACCAGGGGCTGTTTAATTTCGAAGGCGGCTGCTACGCCAAGGTGATCCGTCTCTCGGCGCAAGCCGAGCCCGAGATTTACGCCACCACCCGGCGCTTCGGCACGGTGATGGAAAATGTGGTGATGGACGGGGTGACCCGCGAGGTCGATCTCGACGACGCAAGCCTGACCGAGAACACCCGTGCGGCCTACCCCATCGAGTTCATTCCCAACGCCTCGGCCACGGGCATCACCGGCCTGCCGCAAAACGTCGTCATGCTCACGGCCGACGCGTTCGGCGTGTTGCCGCCGATTTCGCGGCTGACCTCGGCGCAGGCGATGTATCACTTCCTCTCGGGCTATACCGCCAAGCTGGCGGGCACGGAGAAGGGGCTAGGCAAGGAGCCGCAGGCGACTTTTTCGACCTGCTTCGGTGCGCCGTTCATGCCGCGTCACCCCTCGACCTACGCGCGCATGCTGCGCGACAAGATTGCCGCCGGTAACGTCAATTGCTGGCTGGTCAACACCGGCTGGAGCGGTGGCGCTTACGGTGTCGGCGAGCGGATGAAGATAGCCTACACCCGCGCGTCGCTCAACGCGGCGCTCGACGGACGCCTTTCCAAGGTCGCGATGAACGGCGACAACCTGTTCGGCCTCACGGTGCCGGCAAGCTGCCCCGACGTGCCCAGCGATGTGCTCAACCCGCGGGCGACCTGGTCGGACAAGGGCGCCTACGACGCCGCCGCGCGCGACCTGGTCGGGCGCTTCCACGACAATTTCGTGCAGTTCGAGGACTATGTCGGCGACGAGGTCAAGGAAGCGGCGCCCCGCGCCGCCTAGAGCCTTAAGCCTTTGCCGCGCCCGGGAGAGCGATCATGGCGGAAGAGCGGAAACCCGATGAGACCACCCGCATTGCGGTCGAGGGCGGCGAGGTCGCCGTCTATTCCTTCGGCTCGGGCGACGAGGTGCTCTATTGCCTGCATGGCGGGCCCGGGCTGGGTTGCGACTATGTCCGCGATTCTCACTCGGTGCTGGTCGATGCGGGCTATCGCGTGGTCGCCTACGACCAGTTGGGCTGTGGCGCCTCGGACCGGCCCAAGGATGTTTCGCTCTATAACGTCGATCGCTATGTCGAGGAATGCGAGACCATCCGTGCCGAGCTTGGCCTGGGCAAGGTCCACCTGTTGGGCCAGAGCTGGGGCACCTGGCTGGGTACGGCCTACTGCCTGAAATACCAGGACAACGTGAAGAGCTATACGCTGGCCAACGGCTCGGCCGATATTCCCCACACCTTCGCCGAGATGCAGCGCCTGCGCCGGGCGTTGGGCGCCCAGACTATCGAGATGATGCAGCGCCACGAGGCGGAAGGCACCATCGAGCATCCTGAATATCTCGCCGCCGTGACCATTCTCTATCATCGCCACCTGTGCCGCTGCGACGAATGGCCCGCCGCGCTCAACCGTTCGCTCGACGAGATCAACCTGGACGTCTACGAGACCATGTGGGGGCCCAACGAGTTCTGTTGCGTCGGCACGCTCAAGGACGTGACCTGGCTGCCCGAGATGCACAAGATCACCGTGCCCTGCCTGGTGATCAACGGCATGCATGACGAACTCACCCCCGAATGCGGCATGAAGATGCACCGCGAATTGCCGAATTCGGAAATCACCATCTTCAAGAACAGCTCGCACACGCCGTTCTTCGAGGAGGCGGACGCCTATTTCGCGCGGCTCAAGACGTTCCTCGACGCCCATCGCGCATAGGGTACGAATGTTTATTCCGCTCCCTCTTGCGAAGCCGCAAGGCGAGCGGCGTTCAGTCGCCACTCAGGCATTCGCCGCATATGCGGCGGCTCCCCGAGCGTCGTTTATTGGCTGCGTCCGCAACCGGCGCGGGCCTGGCGCGACTAGAGCCGTGCCCCCGTTTTGAGATGAGCGAGCGGGCCCCCGACGAAACCATCCGGATTGCCGTCGACGGCCACGAGGTGGTGGCCTATTCGTTCGGCGCGGGCAAGGAGACCCTGCTGCTCGCGAACGGCGGGCCGGGCCTGCCTTGCGATTACCTCCGCGAGCCCCACGCGCAGCTCGCGGATGCGGGCTTTCGTGTCGTCGCCTGGGACCAGCTCGGCTGTGGCCAATCCGACAAACCCCTTGATCCCTCGCTCTGGACCATCAAGCGCTACGCGGCCGAGACCGAGACGGTGCGCGCAGCGCTGGGTGCAGGCCCGGTTCACCTGCTGGGCCAGAGCTGGGGCAGCTTTCTCGCCCTGGAATACGCGCTTTCCTACCCGGATGGCGCAAAAAGCCTGATCATCGCTAATGGTGCTGCCGACATTCCCCACCTGCTGGGCGAGATGCGTCGGCTGCGCCACGCGCTGGGCCCCGAGACGGAAGAGATGATGCAGCGGCACGAGGCGCAAGGAAGCCTCGACCATCCCGAATACGAGGCCGCGATCACGCTGCTCTACCGCCGCCATATCTGCCGCTGCGACGAGTGGCCCGCGCCCTTGGAGCGGACCTTCGCGAGCATGAATAAAGCCGTCTACGGGGCCATGTGGGGGGCCAACGAGTATTGCGTGACAGGAAGCCTGAAGGGCTGGTCGCGGCTCGCTGACCTGCCCCGGATAACTGTGCCGACCCTCGTGGTGACGGGCATGCATGACGAGCTGGTGCCGGAATCATCGGGTCTGATCGTGCAGGGCATCCCGTATGCCGAACTCGCGAGCTTCACCAACAGCTCACACATGCCGTTCTACGAGGAGCCGGACGCCTATTTTGCGCGGCTGACGAAGTTCCTGAAAGCTAACTCGGGAAGTTAGTGCGCTTCGTCCCAGTTGGGACCCGAGCCCGTATCGACGGTGAGCGGCACGGACAGGTTAGCCGCACCCTCCATGACTGATCTGGCGACCTCAGCGGTCTTCTCGACCTCGCTGTCTGGAACCTCGAAGATCAGTTCATCATGGACCTGGAGCAGCATCCGGCCGGTTAATCCGGCGTCGTCGAGTGCGTCCTCGATGCGGGTCATGGCGCGCTTGATGATGTCGGCAGCGGAGCCCTGGATCGGCGCGTTGATCGCCGCGCGTTCCATGAAGCCCCGGCGGTTGGGGTTCTTGTCGCCGATCCCCGGCATGTGGCACTTGCGCCCGAATAGGGTGGTCACGAAGCCGTGGGTGCGGCAGAAGCTCTTGGTTTCTTCCATGTAGTCCTTGATGCCCGGAAAGCGCTCGAAATAGGCCTCGATGTAGGCCTTCGCCTCGCCTTGCGGGATCGAGAGTTGGCGCGCGAGCCCGAACGCACTGATGCCGTAGATGATGCCGAAATTGATCGCCTTGGCCTGGCGCCGGATGGCGGGGGCCATGCCCTCGACGGGGACGCCGAAGACCTGGCTGGCGGTGAGGGCGTGGATGTCCTGGCCTTCGTGGAAGGCGTCTTTGAGGGCGTCAATGCCCGCGATATGGGCGAGCAGGCGCAGTTCAATCTGGGAATAGTCTGCCGAAAGCAGGCTGTGGCCGTCCTCGGCAATGAAGGCGCGCCGGATCTTGCGCCCTTCTTCGGTGCGCACGGGGATGTTCTGCAGGTTGGGGTCGGTCGAGGCGAGCCGCCCGGTCGACGCAGCGGCCATGGCGTAGGAGGTATGCACCCGGCCGCTTTCGGGATTGATCTGCTCGACCAGCGCATCGGTGTAGGTGCTCTTGAGCTTGGCGAGCTGGCGCCAGTCGAGCACCCGGGCGGGCAGCTCAAAGCCCTGGCCGGCCAGCTCGTCGAGCACATCGGCGCCGGTGCCGTAGGCTCCGGTCTTGCCCTTTCTGCCGCCAGGCAGGCTCATTTCGTCGAACAGCACCTCGCCCAACTGCTTGGGCGAGCCGACGTTGAACGCGTGGCCGGCGAGGCGGTGGATCTCGGCCTCCAGGGTCGCCATGCGCTCGGCAAAATCGTCCGAGAGGCGCTTGAGCTCGGTGCGGTCGACCTTGACCCCGGCCATTTCCATGCGCGCCAGCACGGGCACCAGGGGGCGCTCGAGGGTCTCGTAGACGCTGACCATGCGCTCGGCCACGAGGCGGGGCTTGAGCGTGCGATGGAGGCGCAGCGTGATGTCGGCGTCCTCAGCGGCGTATTCGGTCGCCTTGTCGATGGACACGAGGTCGAAGGTGACCTGGTTGCGTCCCGTACCCGCGACCTCCTTGAAGGGGATGGTCTCGTGGTCGAGATGGAGCCGGGAAAGCTCGTCCATGCCGTGACCGTGCAGGCCGCCGTCGAGCACGTAGGAGAGCAGCATGGTGTCATCGATGGGCGAAACCGAGATGCCGTGACGGGCGAAGACCCGCATGTCGTACTTGATGTTCTGACCGATCTTGAGCACGCCGGGCGCTTCGAGCAGGGGCTTGAGCAGGGTCAGCGCCTCATTGAACGGGATCTGGCCCGGCGCGACGTTGGCGCCCGCTGCATTGCCCAGTGCGCCCAGCTCGTCGCCGGTGACGTGGGCAAGGGGGATGTAGCAGGCCTCGCCCGGCGTGATCGAGAGCGAGACGCCCACGAGCCGGGCGCGGGCCTCGTTGAGCGAGGTGGTTTCCGTATCCACCGCGAAGATGCCCGCAGCGCTTGCGCGCGCAATCCAGCCCGCGAGCTCGTCAGCGGTGGTGAGCGTGACGTAGGAGGTATCGCCGGCAATCTCGGCACTCCGTGCGGCGGCGGCAGGCGCGCCCCTCGCCGCGCCCATCCGGCTTTCGACGCGGGCGATCACCGACTTGAAGCCCTGTTCGCGCAGGAAGGCGAGGAGGACCTCGTGGTCGACGGGCTTGAGCGCGAAGCTCGCAAGCGGGACCTCGACGGGCACGTCGTCCTTCAGCGTAACGAGTTGGCGCGAGACGCGTGCAAGCTCGGCGTACTCGATCAGATTCTCGCGGCGCTTGGGTTGCTTGATTTCGTCGGCGCGGGACAACAGGGTGTCGAGATCGCCGTAGGTATGGATCAGCTCGGCGGCGGTCTTGACCCCGATGCCCGGCACGCCGGGCACGTTGTCGGTGGAATCCCCGGCCAGCGCCTGCACGTCGATGACCTTTTCGGGATCGACGCCGAACTTCTCGCGCACTTGCGCCACGCCGATCTCGCGGTTCTTGAAGGCGTCGAGCAGCACCACTTCGTCGTCCTCGACCAGCTGCATGAGGTCCTTATCGGAGGAGACGATGGAAACGCGCGCGCCCAACGCGCGGGCCTGGCGGGCATAGGTCGCGATCAGGTCGTCGGCCTCGTAATTGTCCTGGTCGACCGCGGGCACGCCGATCGCGCGGGTCGCCTCGCGGATCAGGTCGAATTGGGGGATCAGGTCTTCGGGCGTGTCGGCGCGGTTCGCCTTGTAGTCGGGATAGATTTCGTTGCGGAAGGTGCGCCGCGCCTTGTCGAAGATGACCGCGATGTAGTCGGCGTCGGTGTCCTCGATCAGCTTGATCAGCATGTTGACGAAGCCTAGCACCGCGTTGACCGGCGTGCCGTCGCTCCGGGTCATGGGGGGCAGCGCGTGGAACGCCCGGAAGATGAAGCCCGAGCCGTCGACCAGGAAGACATGACGCGGGGTCTCGGAACTGGTCGGCTCGGTCATGGTCTCCCAGTCCTAAAGATCGATGGGGGCTGCGCTCTTGCGCCCGATAAGCTGCGTGCTCACTATGCCACGTCGGGCACGCGCCGCCCACACTCGACGACAGGGAAGTCATGAGTTCTGAGACGTCCGCCCGCCCGGTTGGCTGGGGCCTCTATCTCCGTTTGTCGGGGTTTTACGGCGCCATATTTCTGCTCTCCGGCCTGACCACGCCGCTGTGGCCGGTGTTCCTCGATGCCAAGGGGATGACCGCGAGCCAGATCGGTATTCTGCTGGCGCTCACGACCTGGACCCGCGCCGCGGCGAGCCCGGCGGCGGCGGCGATCGCGGATCGGACCGGCCATCTTCGTCGTTTGATGGTCGGCGCCACCATCATCACGCTCCTGCTCAGCGGCCTGTTTTTCGTTGCCGAGGGTTTCTGGCCGCTGCTCCTCGTCAGCATGGTGGCTTATTTCGCCATCACCTGCGTCAACCCGCTGGGTGAGGCAATCACGCTGCGCCGCGTGTCGGTCGGGCGTGACTACGGGCGGATTCGCCTGTGGGGCTCGGTCACCTTCATCATCTCGGCGTCTCTGGGGGGCTGGTTGCTCGACGTGATCGAGGGACCTCGCGCCAACGTGATCCTGGTTCTCATCATGATCGCCGTCTTCATCAGCATTTTCGGCTGCGCTGCCATGCCCGACGAGCGCCTGACCAAGTCCCCGGCGTTGACGACGCGGCTTAGTGCGCTGATGCGCAACCGGCCGTTCATGCTCGTTATCGCGGCGACCTCTCTGATCCATGGCAGCCATATGATTTATTACGGCTTCGGCACGCTCTATTGGCTGGATATAGGGTTGTCGCCCACGGTCATCGGCCTGCTTTGGGCCGAAGGAGTGGTCGCTGAGATCCTGCTCTTCGCGTTCGGCGCGCGCTTGTGCGAGCGGCTCGGCGTCGGCGGGCTACTGGGAATTGCCGCGGCCTGCTCTGCGTTGCGCTGGGCGATCATGCCGTTGACCACGGAAATCTGGGTGTTTGCGCTCATCCAGTTGCTCCACGCCGCCAGCTTCGGCGCCATGCATCTGGGCGCCATGCGCTTCATCGTGCGTGCCCTGCCCGAAAGCCACGCGGTCGCGGGTCAGAGCCTGTATTCGGGAATCAGCAACGGTGTGGCGCTCGGGGTCGGCTTCCTCGTCGCGGGCTGGCTCTATGGGGCCTACGCCGAGGCGGCCTTCTATTCGGGAACCGGCTTTGCGCTGCTTGGACTGGTCTCGGTCATCGCGCTCCGCCGCTGCTGGCACCGCGGCGAGAAAATTGCGCTGCGTGAGCGTGGCTAGTGGGCGTCGGCGGCCGCCGCCTCGGGGTCGAGCCGGTAGCGCTGTCCACAATAGGGGCAGTCGATCTCGCCCGAACGGTCCAGCGAGAGGTAGACCTTGGGGTGGCCGAGCGGGCCGCCGCCGCCGTCGCAGCCGACGGTGCGCGTCTTAACGGTGATGGTTTCGGGCGGCTCCATAGCGATTCCTTTCGCGCGCGCGGCATGCAATTGACCTCGTGGCCGACCAGATGATACCCATTGGCGCGACGCGATCAATCGTGATCATCGCGCATTTATTGATTTAGGTTCCTCACAATGGCTCCTGTTGCGCCGACGGGTGAGCTGCCGGCTCTCGCTATCTCCAGCCACGGCCTGCGCAAGGTCTATCGCGGCCAGCGCAGCAGTGCGACCGAAGCGCTCAAGGGTATTGATCTTGCCATCCCCCGGGGCTCGATTTTTGGCCTGCTGGGCCCCAACGGCGCGGGCAAGTCGACCTTCATCAACATCCTCGCAGGGCTCGTGCGCAAAACCGCGGGCTCGGTCGAAATCTGGGGCATAGATATAGATAAAGAGCCACGCAACGCGCGGGCCGCGATCGGCGTGGTGCCCCAGGAATTGGTGATCGACCCGTTCTTCACGGCGCGCGAGATGCTCGAGCTTTATGCCGGTTTTTATGGCGTGCCAAAACCTGAGCGGCGGACCGACGAGATCCTCGATGCGGTCGGGCTGACCGCGCAAGCTGGGACCAACGCTCGGGAGCTCTCGGGCGGCATGCGCCGACGGCTCCTGATCGGCAAGGCGCTGGTCCATGCGCCGCCGATCGTGGTGCTCGACGAGCCAACCGCGGGCGTTGACGTGGAGCTGCGCGAGCAGCTGTGGAACTATATTCGCCGGATCAACGGGGACGGCGTGACCGTGGTGCTCACCACCCATTATCTCGAAGAGGCCGAGCAGCTCTGCGACTGGATCGGGATTATTGATCAGGGCGAGCTGATCGCGCGCGAGAAGACCCGCGATCTGGTCGCCCGGATTGACCGCAAGGAGCTGATCATCCACATCGCCGAGCCGATCGACGCGATCCCGCCCGTGCTCAAGCGCTTCAACGTGGAGTTGACCGAGCCCCAGCGTCTCACCGTACGCTATCGCCGATCCGAGACGCGGGTCGCGGATATTCTCGGTGCGGTGCAGGATGCGGGGTATTCGATCGTCGACCTTTCGACCACGGATTCCGACCTCGAGGACGCCTTTCGCGAGCTTACCCGCAAGCGGCCCGCAGCGTAAGCTGGGCGAGACGAGGGGCTTTGCCGGGTTTCACGCTTTGCGTTATGGTGCGCCTCTTCCGCTCCGTCGAGGCACCCGTAGCTCAGCTGGATAGAGCGCTGCCCTCCGAAGGCAGAGGTCACAGGTTCGAATCCTGTCGGGTGCACCACGGCCGGGGGTGCGGGCGAGGCGAGGCCCTTCCATGAACGATTACCGGAGCCCCAGCGAAGAAGATCTCCTGACCGGCCAGCTGGCGGGGACCGATTTGCGCCGGCGAAATTTGCGCGGCGTAGCATTGGCCGGCGCCGACCTCGCGGGCGCCGATTTGTCGGAGGCCGACCTGCGCGAGGCGGACCTTGCGGGCGCGGACCTTGCGGGCGCAAATCTCACCGGCGCTACTCTTCGCCTCGCGATGCTCAAGGGCGCGAACCTGCGCGCCGCTATCCTGGAGGGTGCGAATCTGTACGGCGCTAATCTGCGTCTCGCCGATCTTAGCGGCGCGCGCGTGCGCGAAGCCAACCTCGCCCAGGCCGACTTGGTTGGCGTGCGGGCCGCGGGCGCTTATTTTAGCGGCGCCAACTTATGGGCGGCGGATTTGCGCCTGGCCGATTTGGCGAACGCCAATCTCGGTCAGGCCGAGTTGTCCACCGCCGATCTTAAGGAAGCCAACCTGGAGGGCGCGAACCTGCGCGACGCGACGCTCTCGGGCGCCAAACTCAGCCGGGCGCGTCTCAAAGGCGCCGACGTTGCGGGCGCGGATTTTAGCGATGCGCGGCTGGTTGGCGCGGATCTCTCGGGGCTCGATATGAGCGGCGCGGTGCTCGCGCGCGCGGACTTGCACGATGCCGAGCTGAGCGGTGCCGTGCTGCCGCCGGGCGAGGATTAGGGACGCACGGCGCCAGGCGCAAAGAAAAAGGGCGCGGACCGGTGGGCCCGCGCCCCGAATGTCTCAGGCGTTGGTGCGGCTCAGCCGCCCATCGCCGCCTTATGGGCGTCGCCCAGGATCGAGCAGTCGAGACCCTTGGCATCGTCGACCATGTCGGACATCAGGCCGAACGTGATCCACCACTCGTTGGTCAGCTTCCAATGGTCGTACATCTGACCGTTATGCTGGCCGAAAGGCGGATCGCCCGCGGTTTCGCCGCAGAAGCGGGCCGTCTCCTCGAGGGTGTAGGGGTAAATGCCCGAGTCGTTCGGGATGTCGTCCTTACCCAACACCAGCTCGACGTCCTCGACGCTGAACTGCAACGCTTCAGCGATGATTTCGTGCGCCTCGGCCGGATTCGAGCGCCAGAACTCGACGGCGTCGTAATAGGACTTCATGGTCGCCACGGCGACGTCGCGCCGCTCGCTGATGAAGTTGTCCGAATAATACATGGCATCGGCCAGCAGCGCGGATTTGAGCCAGAAGGGATCGCGCGACTGGGCGGCCAGCTGGGCGCCCTCGAGATCGTTCAGCACGTTGGTGCCCCACGGATCCCAGAACTCGCCGGCGTCGACATTACCGCTGATCATGGCCGCGGCCGCGTCGTTCATGATGAGGTTCGCCATGTTGACCTCATCCCAGGCGACGCCGTTCTGCTCTAGCCAGATGGCCATATAAATCTGCGCCAGCCCGCCCTCGAGAACCGCGACGGTCTTGCCCTTGAGGTCCGACGGCGACGTGACGTCCGGGTGCAGGACAATCTTGTCGGTGCCGTACGAGATATTGGTGTAGGCAACTAGCTTGATCGGCATATCTTCGGCTGCGGCGATTGGGCCGAACTCAATGGTGCTGGTCACGATATCGAGCTGGTCGGTGGCGAGCAGACTGAAGAGCTGCACCGGATCCTCGAGCAGCGTGAATTCGAACTCGAGGTCGGGGTTGAGGTCCTTGGCTGCGAGAACGCGGAAAAAGCCGTAACCCGGCCACGAGAAATGACCGACTCTGATAGTCTCCTTAGCCACGGCACCGGCGCTGCCCATGCCGCACATCGTCACTACAGCGAACGCGGCGACGATGGCTGAAATCGTCCACTTTCTAAACATTATCGTGTTTCTCCCTCTTCAAAGAGCTAAATTAAATCCCAGTGGTGTCGACGGCTGGCCTTTAACACTGCCCTGCGTCGCCTACGCGACACGACTGCCGGGCAGCTACGTAGAATCCCCCACTATCCGTCAAATCTGGTTTGTGTTGTCTCCCGAATGGATAAAGTGTTTCCACCTTCGCGAACAGGGTGAGTGGTAGAGTGTTTTGTGGCGCCTCCCCAATCCTAAAAATAAGGGAATCAGTATAATATATAGGGGTGATGAAGTTTATTTAGCAACACTGAATTGAGTGTGGGCTAGCGTGGGGCGGGGTGCGCTTTCTGGCGCTTGACTTGCTTGCAAGCGCCGGAGTATCAAGCTTGCGTCTTCGCGCGGTCCATGAGGCGGAGGCAAAACGGGAAGCTCAGCCCGCCGATTCAGCCTCGGAGATTCTTAAAGCAACGGCCAGCGAGCAACGCAGCGGTTCGACCGGAGCGGAAAAGTAAATAATAGTGGGAAAACACCGAAAGATGTCTTCGATGGACGAGCGGGCGACGTCTGCCCAAGGGCAGGGCAAGGCACCGAAATTCATTCCTCCGCGCGAGCGATTCCTTGAGCTCCGCGGTACGATCTCTTCCAAATGGGCCATCATTCTCGGCATCCTTGGGATGATCGCGTTCTTCGCTATTTGGGAGGGCGGGCACTACATCACGCCGGAAGCCCAGCAAAGATTCCTGCCTTCGGTCGAGCAGGTAATCGGGACGATCGTTCAGCTGCTGTCCGAGAAAGATTACTTCTCGGACGTCATGATTAGTTGCTATCGTATTTATCTCAGTTTCTTCGCGGCCTGCGCGCTCGCCGTGCCGCTCGGTGTTTTCATGGGCTGCTTCATCCGGTTGCGCGCATTGATCAACCCGACGGTGGGCGGCCTGCGCTACCTGCCCGCGGCCTCCTTCGTGCCGCTGTTGTTGGTCTGGTTCGGCCCGACGGACTTCTCCAAGCTGGCGCTACTGTTCCTCGGCTGCGTCTTTTTCCTCACCGCACTGGTCCTGGACAACGCAATGGCGGTGCCCAAGGAGTTGATCGAATCGGCGATGACCATGGGCGCGAAGCGCCGGCAGGTCGTCTTCGGCGTGATCTGGCGGGCAGCGAGCCCGGCAATCATCGATTCCATGCGCAACATGATAGCGATTTCCTGGACCTACCTGGTGATCGCTGAAATCGTTGCTGCAACGGACGGTATCGGCGCGGTGATGATGCGCGGCGGACGATTCCTGCATGTCGACATCATCATGGGTGGCATCTTGACCATCGGTATCCTGGGCGTGCTGACGGACATCGCGTTCCGACTGGTGCGGCGCACAGTCGTGCCGTGGGCCTATGTGCGGCGCGGCTAAGGGGGGACGCAAACAGTGATCCTGGAAAAAAGAAAAAAACGGAAAGATCTCAATGCCGCCGCCGTCGCCGCAGCCGCGGGACGCGAAGCGGGCGAAGCGCCCATCAAGGCCAACCGGATCACCAAGGAGTATCTGGGCGGTCAGGTCGTGGCGTTGGACGATGTCACCCTCGAAATTCGCGAGAACGAGGTGACCGCCTTTATCGGTCCGTCGGGTTGTGGCAAGACCACTATGCTGCGCCTGATGGCCGGCCTCGAATACCCGACGCGCGGCGAGGTCTCGATGTACGGCCAGCAGATCCGCGGCCCCGGCCCGGAGCGGGGTATGGTATTTCAGGCCTATACCTCCATGCCCTGGCTCAGCGTGTTCGACAATATCGAGTACGGCATGAAGATTCAGGGGGTGCCCAAGGAAGAGCGCCGCGCGCGCGCTGAGCACTTTCTCAAGCTTGTCCATCTCGACGATTTTTCCAAGGCCTACCCAGCCGAGCTGTCGGGCGGCATGAAGCAGCGCGTGGCGATAGCCCGCACCCTCGCCCAGAACCCCGATCTTCTGCTCCTCGACGAGCCGTTTGGCGCGCTGGATGCGCAGGTGACCTGGGAAATGGAAGAGATGGTCATCGAAATTATCGGGAGCGAGAACAAGACCGTTGTGCTGGTCACCCACGATATCCAGGAGTCGATTTATCTTGCTGACCGGATCATCTTCTTCACGCGCCAACCCGGCAAAATCAAGGAAGACATCGCCATGGATTTTAAGAACGGCAAGCGCTTTGCGCGCAAGGAAGAGCTGCTCAGCCAGCCGGGCTATGTCGACATGGAGCGTAAGCTCTACGCCATGATGCGTGAGGAGATCCAGGGCCGGATCAGCTGAGCGCCGCCTCTTGCGGGCCACGACCTCGGCGCGCGCATCTTTATGCGGAATCCGGTGCGATGCGCCATTCTCAAGGCGTTCTAGTTGTGCCTATAATTCAGTCGATCCCGATCGCGCGCGTTTGCCGCGGACGGGAACAATGACGCTGTCCAGGCAAATCGTGCGCCGGCGCCGGCGAACGATGAGGGAGAACCCGATCCATGGCTAAACCGAAGCGTGGCCAGCTGCGCGGCAACCGCAACCTCGATCGTCTGGCGAAGATCCCACAGACCAAGATGAAAGCGCAAATGAAGCACGAGCTAGAATTTGGTCTTGATGCAGCCGATTCAGTCGTGGATAGATCGATCTCGTTGTTCAGCCGGGGCGGTAAGCCGCCGTTTGCCGGCATCAACACCTTCCTGCGCACGCCCTATGTTGAAGATATCCGTGAGGTCGGCCAGTACGAGGCGGCCTTCGTGGGTGCGCCGTTCGACGGCGGCACGACCTATCGCCCCGGCGCCCGCTTCGGGCCCCAGGCCGTGCGCCGGATCTCCGCGCTTTATGACGGTTATTCCGTCGACGGCGCGGTCGACCTGTTCGAGGAACTTGATCTGTGCGACGCGGGCGACATCTACGTCATTCCGTCGAATATCGAGAAGACCTTCGACCAGGTTTCCAAGGCGGTCTCCTACATCTTTCAACAGGGTGTCTTCCCGATTATCTGTGGTGGAGACCACAGCCTCGGTTTCCCCAACGTTCGCGGCGTGGCCGAGAATATCGAGGGCAATATCGGCATCATCCATATCGACCGCCATCTCGACATTTCGGACAAAGATATGGATGAGCGGATGCACGATACGCCGTGGTACTGGACGACCCACGAGCCGTCGAACTCAACCCACGCGAAGCACGACCACATGCACGATGTGGGTTTACGTAATTGCCATCCGAAGAACCTGGTGCAGATGGGTATCGGCGGCTGGTACGGCCTGCGCCCGGGTGCGGTGGTTGCACGCCGGCGGGGCACTTCGGTCATGACGATCACCGACATTACTGAGATGGGTGTCAAGAAGGCAGCGGAAGTAGCGCTCGACCTCGCTTGGGAAGGCTGCGATGCGGTCTATCTGTCCTTCGACATCGACTCCGTTGATGCTGGTTTCGTGCCCGGCACGGGTTCGCCGGAGCCGGGCGGCCTGCTGCCTCGCGAGGCGCTCGAGCTGTTGCGCCTGGTCGCGCGCGAGGGCATTTGCGCTATGGAAGTGGTTGAAATTAGCCCGCCCTACGACGTTAGCGACATGACCGCCCAGTTGGGTTGTCGCGCGATGCTTGATGTGTTGGGCACGCTCGTCACGGAAGGCCTTCTCGGCCATCGAAATAAGGCGTTGCTGCCCAAGCGCAAGATCGAAGCGCGCTCCGTTGCTCGGGCGAAGGCGTTGGCGAGAAAGCCGGCCTCTCGGAAGGCGCGCGCGAAAAAAACCCCGGCTAAGCGGGCCGCGGCCAAGAAGGCCCCCGCCAAGCGTGCAGCTGCGAAAAAACCGTAACACGGAAGACGTCGCCGGTCCGGCGCCGGACGCGTTAAGGCGCGGCGGGCCATAAGTTCGGTCCAGAGCTCCTGGTAGGCGGCGATGACGACGCGCCAATCGAACCGCTCCCGGGCAGATTGGCGACCGGCCTCGCCAAAGCGCCGGCGCAGCGCGGGATCGGCGAAATCCTCTTGGGTGCGGGTGAAGCAGTCGAACGGAGAGGCGCTGCTATGGCGGATCAAAGCCTGCGAGGGGCCCCTCGCAGGCTGCGTAGCGGCCCATCAGGCGGTCGCCTAAGGTGTCGTAGTCTTCGGGCGTGGTAATAGAGGGCCGCGTTCTGGGGCAGGGCGGCGTTCCGGGCCGCGGCACGACGGCGCCATTCTAATCCGGCGTGGTGCGGGCGTTAAGACGAAGAGGTGTGGGGTGGCGCGTGCGAGATCTGCGTGCGCCACGCAACAGGGACCGGCGGTTCAGCCGGCGACGGAGCCCGTCGTGCCGGGCTCCGTTACGGCCCGGCGCTGTGGATTGCAGAACGCTCAACTGCTGGACGCAGAATTCGAGCTCTGAAATTCCTTTTATGCCGTCCCGGTAAATCGGGAAGATACAGCTTAATTTGTTCTCCGCCAGATCGATCAGGCGTTCGATGGGTTGCTTCGACAAGGGCATGCGGGGTCTTTTTGAGAAAAAGATCCTGATGGCTGTAGTGCCAACAGCATCGATCGTGAAACCGAGTCGGTCAATGCGGCGTCAAGCTGAATTAAATTCCGCCAACCCCTTGAAATCAAGGAGCTTGGGAGAGGCGTTCGAGCGCGCGGCTCTAGCCGTCGAGGCGTTCCTGTGCGACTCGCTCGACGGTTTCGCGCAACTCGGGGTGGTTGTTGAGAAGCTGGCGGAAGTCGCGGGAATGAAGGGCGAGTAGCTGGCAGAAGCCGATCGAGGCGACGTCGGCAACCCGCGGCGTGTCCTTGAGCAGTGCGATTTCGCCGAAGAAGTCGCCGCTGCCTAGGCGCACCGGTTCGTTCGCGCTGATCTCCACTTCCACGGCACCCGTGGAGATGAAATACATACGGTCGCCGACCTCGCCCTTGTGGATGACGAGCTCGCCGGGCACCACCAGGCGGGGCTTGAGTAGCTTGGCTATCTCGGCGACCTGGATGGCGGTGCAATCAGCGAAGAACGGCATCTTGGCGACCAGCTTTTCGGGCTCGAGGCCGAGATCGAGAGGCGGCTGGCGCTCGAGCTTGCGCAGCCGGTTGTCCATGTCTCCCTCGAGGGTGTCGTAGACCTCTTGGCTGATCAGCTGGTTGCCGAGCATCTGGTTGTAGTCGCTGCCCTCGAGGCGGAGTGCCACGCGCTCGAGATGGCGTGTCTCGATGGTCTCGGAGTAGTCAGGATATTGCAGCTTGAGCCCGTCGATGGCCTGATTAGTCCGGGCAAGGCGGTCACGCGCGATGCGCGCAAGTTCGTCGGCGGTGTCTGCGCCGAGCAGCTCGGCGGTGCTTTGCGCACCCTGGTCGGCCAGATTACGCCACGCGCTCTCGGTCGCGAGCAGGATTTCCAGCCGGTCGGCAAGCTGGCGCGCAAGCGGCCCGGTCCAATTTATCTGACGCTGGAAGAAGAGGGCGGTGTGGAACGGCCACGAGAACCCCAAGACCTTCTCGACCGCCTCGTCGTAGCCCGCGATGCCGCCCGCCTTGAGGCCGTCGAGCACGGTCTCGGTCTGACCCATGACGGCGCGCGTAATATTGGCCGAAATGATGCCGTCGGCGAAATGCTTGAGATAGAGTTTGCGCTCGAGGTTGACCAGGGTCGCGAGGCCGACCTTGGTCCGGTCCTCGGGTGCGAGATCGCCCGTCTGGCCGATCTCGGCCTCGGCCTCGGCCTGGCGGCGTTCGTAATCCCGGGCGACGTCGTGGACCAGTTTCTCCTTGATGCCCGCGTCGCGCGCGGCCTCGAGCACGCCCGCGCGGATATGTGACATCGAGGTCGCCAACGCCCGGTTGCGTAGCGCTATATCGACCGGCGCCAGCTTGTCGAGGCCGAGCAGGCCCATCAGCCAGCCCATGGTCGTCGCGTTGACGAACAGGGTGAAGAGCACAAAGCCGGTGACGAGGACGACGACAAAGCTCTTGGTTTCGGAATCGAGGCCGCGGGTCTCAAGGATGACCAGGGCCAGCGCCAGTGAAACCGCGCCGCGCAGGCCGCCCCAGAACATCACCGTGCGGTACGCCGTGCTGACCGGCGCGGCCAGGCGCGACTTCACCATCAGGGGGAGGACGAAGTAGAGCACGAAGGCGCGGGCGACGAAGGCCGAGGCGAGGAGGATGACGAGCGAGAAAATCTGGTTGGCGTGAAAATCGAATAGCACCGCCGGAACCATGATCCCGACCAGGAAGAAAATCAGCGAATTGGCCCAGAAGCCCAGCTGTTCCCAGGTCTCTTCCAGGGTGTGCCAGGTCGCAGGCGAAATCTTGGTCCGTCCGTAGGAGCCTGTCGTCAGGCCGGCGGCGACCACGCCCATGACGCCCGAGATGTGCAGGTAATGTTCGCAGAAGATGAAAATCATATAGGCCATGACCACGGTGAGCGTGATCTCGACCAGGGGCATCTGTCGCATCCGCCCGATCAGCCAGAGGAAGCCGCGCGCCATCACCAGCCCGACCGCGATGCCGCCGAAGAAGACCTTGATGAACGCGACCGCCGCCGAGCCTGCGCTCGCCTCGGCACTGCCGACCAGGACCGCTGCCAGGATGGTGAAGAGCACGATCGCCGTGGCGTCGTTGAACAGGCTTTCGCCCTCGACCAGGACGGTCAGCCGCTTGGGTGCGCCGAGGTCCTTGAAGATCGCGACCACCGCCACCGGGTCCGTCGCCGAGACGATGACGCCCAGCAGCAGGCAGACGACGAAGCCCATGCCCGAGACCGCCATCACCGAGAAGCCGACTACGAAGGTCGAAATTAGCAGGCCGATTACCGCCAGCATGAGGATCGGCTGGATGTCCGCCATCAGCTTGCGGACGTTCAGATGCATTGCGGATTCGAAAATCAGGGCCGGCAGGAAGATGAAGAACACCGCCTCGGAGGTAATCCCGAGATTGTCCAGCGCGTGGAAAAAATCGCCCAGGATCCACAGACCGTGCGTGTGCTTGAGCGCCATGACGATGGCGCCCAAGGCGCAACCCGCGGCGGCGAGCAGCACGGTAAAGGGAACGTTCAACCGCCTTGAGGCCGGCAGCAGCAGGGCAGCAAGCCCGAGTAGCCCGATCAGGCCGAGCACCACCAAAAAAGTTTGGTGTTCCATCGACACCCCCGTGGATCACGCGCCTTGAAGCGACGCTGCGGCTCATTCGCTTGGACGCATCTCTGTGATTTTATTGCGCCTCGTAATTGCCCGTCACTTTAGCACCACTACCGGTTGGCGGCAACTGGTTCACGGGGGCCGGTTGAACGGTGCCGGCTTATCGCGCTGTGCGGGCCTTGCTAAGCATGGGGCCGCTTGCACTAAAGCTTGCGGCGAAGGGGGTGTACGAGCCTTGCCCGGCACGGTCCTGTTGATCATGCACACCCGGGGTACCGATTCCAGCATGGTCGAGGCGGCGCTGGCACGGCGCGGCTTTGCGAGCGAGAGGACTTGCCTGGAATACGGCGGTATGCTGCTTGATGCCCACAAAATGAACGCCGCCAGCATCATCTTCGGCGACACCCAGAGAATGACCCGCGCCGAACTACGGCCCTATCTCTAAAGTCGAGATGGCGCAGCTTTACGGCGGCCGGGTGGCGCGCCATCCCGAGCTGAAAAAGCAGATCGACTAATATCACCGCCGGGCGCGGGCTGTTCGACGAGGGCTTGTGCGTCTATCATTGGCACGGCGACGGCTTCGAACTGCTCGCGGGCGCCAGATTGCGTGCCATGAGCTCGACCTTTCCCAACGCGGCCGTTAGCATGGTCGAGATCGCTTACGGCGTGCAGCTCCACCCCGGGATCGACGGCGCTATCATGCGCCGCTGGATCGAGGCGGGTATAGAGGATGGCGATATGAAACACAATAGCGCGCAGAGCGGCGCGGAGCAGGAAGCCATGGGCCATATCCACGAGCCCGGCATGCAGGCCTGGTTCGACCGCTTCCTCGCTCATTGGCTCGACGCCGCGGGCGCCGCGCCCGACAGCGAGGCGGGCGAATGACCCGGGTCGCGGGCAAGGTTGCGCTGGTGACCGGCGCGGGACAGGGCATCGGCCGTGCCTGCGCCGAGCTGCTCGCGCGCGAAGGGGCACAGGTCACAGCTGCCGACATCA
>Ga0302135_10000301_pt1 | contig 30179 bp, 32 predicted proteins | sample CBN3_surface_MG_FD_203119 | JGI IMG/M metagenome (GOLD analysis project Ga0302135, IMG submission 203119) | Marine microbial communities from Western Arctic Ocean, Canada - CBN3_32.1 | ecosystem: Environmental > Aquatic > Marine > Oceanic | place: Canada: Western Arctic Ocean | collected...
TGTCCAAGGCCTGTCCCGGCCAGAAGATGGCGAGCACCAGAAAGAAGAGAGCGACCGAGGCCAGCACCGGATTGATCCGGCGCAAGCCGCGCAGACGGGGCATGGGCAAGGACAGGAAGATCATTGCAAAGCATCCTTCGTCGGCGGGAGGTCGTGGGAATTTACGTAAAATACTTCCATCCAAATCGAACTATTTGGGCAAAAAAACGGATCAGCGCCGCACCGTGCGGGGGGAGGCGAGCTCGACACCAGTGCAGCATTCCGCCAGCAACAGGCTGACGAGGGCGTCGAGAAGGCCGAAATTGGGCTGGCAGCGCAGCACACGGCCCTCGCGCTCCTGCCAGATCAGGCCGGCGCCGACCAGATGCGAGATGTGATGCGACAGGGTCGATGCCGGAATGCCGACATGTTTCTGAATCTCGCCCACGGACAGCCCGTCCGGGTCGGCGCGGACGAGGAGACGCACAATCTCCAACCGAGTCGGGTTGCCGAGTTTTTCAAGGCAGAGGGCAGCATCGCTAAGTTCCATGGCGCCAGAATATCGCCGCTTCGCGGGTTGTCAACGATAATACCGGAAGGGCCGAAATATGTTGGCGCGCCGAAGCGAGGCGAACAGGGGCCCGTGGCGGGAAACTCTATGGAAATACAGGTTTTTTCCGGGCGGCTCCGCCGCCGCCGACCCTGCGGACCATGGCGATCACCGCCGCGGCCAGTTCCAGATCGCCCTTCGCGCTCGTATGGTCGCCGCGTTCCGGGGGGACCGCCTTCATGGCATGGACCAGGGCATCCTTGCGCGCCGCGGCGACTTCCGGCCGTTCCGACAGGAACTTGCACATGGCCGCACAGACTGCGGCGATGGTCTCGAAACCGAAGGTTTCGGCCTGGGTCCGGATGTCGTTGGCCAGGAGGCTGACCTCGCGCAGCTCGGCGGCCGAGGAGGCATCGGCGTCGATTGCCCGGCGAAGGGCCTTGTCGAGGTCGTTGAGGTCGACGGCCAGCGATGTCCGCGCTTCCTTCCTCCAGTTCGCGCAGGCCCGTCTCGGCCCGCTGCTGCATGGCTTCGAGCGAAAGGTCCGGATTCCAGCTCATCTTCTTCCGCGGATCGTCCGGCGGAACCAGAATTTTGTAGCCCTGCGATTGCGACATACCGGCTCTCTGTTCGATGTTCCGCCGGGTCAGCGGCGGACGAACGGAACGCTACGCCTCTTTGATTAAGCCGAGGTTAAGCAGGAGCGTTGGACGCTCTATTTCTCGGGTTCGAAATCGAGAGCGACCGAATTCATGCAGAAGCGCTGACCCGTCGGTTCCGGCCCGTCCGGAAAGACATGGCCGAGGTGGGAATCGCAGCGGGCGCAAAGCACCTCTGTCCGGCGCATGAAGAAATTGCGGTCGGTCTCGAAGCGCACGGCCTCCTCGGAGGCCGGCGCGGTGAAGCTGGGCCAGCCCGTTCCGGAATCGAACTTGTCGCCGGAGGTGAAGAGGTCCTGGCCGCAACAGACGCAGCGATAGCTACCGGGCGCCTTGTTGTCGTTGAGCATGCCGGAAAAGGGCCTTTCCGTTCCCTTCTTGCGGCAGACATGGAACTGCCCTGGCGACAGCTCGCGTCGCCATTCCTCGTCGGATTTCTCGATCTTCGCAATCTTCTCGGTCATCTTCGTTCCCTCGTTTTCGTGTTCGCCGCCGTCCGGCGCCAGCCTAGCGGAGTTTGCGCCAGGCCTCGGCCGCCGCGTCCGACAACGTGCCCTCGTAGTAGCCCTGCATGGGCAGAGCAAAATTGCTCTCCTGGCGTGCCTTCTGGAGGACGGCGTAGAGGTTCAGATTACCGCCGATTTCGCCCTTTTCGGCAAGCTGCAGGAGATGCTCCCGCCCCATGATCTGGGTCATTTGCGGCGGCGAGCCAACCTCGGTCAGGAACATGGCAGAGCTACGATAGCCGTTGGCCTTTGCGATATCGTGATAGAGGGTCGGTTGGATGTTGTAGAATCCATGGTCGAGCCAACCGGTAAAGGGACAACCATGGATCATCACGCCGCCCGGCTCGCTGACGGGGCTCGATTTCGAGTTTCTCGCGCCGAACGAGCCGAAGGAGAATTTCGTCATCCTCTTCGCGCGCCAGGCGGGCATGGTCGATGCCGGCAAGCGTTTCCTCAAGGACGAGGCGATGGTGCGGCGGATCGTCGAGGATTCCCGGGGCGGCTGCTATTTCCTCTCCTTCCACCGCAACGGCGTGCTGATCTACGCCGCCATCGTGGTGAATGCCGAACGGCCGGCCGACGAGATCGGCCATTGCCTGCTCGAGGAGATGACCCAGGCGCTCGGCCTGCCCGGCGACAGCGATTCGATCGGCCCCTTGACCCTCCATCAGACCCAATACAGATCGACCCTGACTGCCGCGGACAAGTTGCTGATTCGAGGCCTCTACGATCCGCGCATGGCGCCGAATCTGCCGAGGGGGGCGAAGCGATGGAGCGGGTGCGCAAGGTCATCGGCGAACTGCGCTGACGTCGATCCTCGGCGTGCCGATCTCCGGTCTGGCAGCTTGAGTGCGCCACTGCCTTGCCATTAGTGTGCAGCGCGAAGGAGGAATTCGATGGCCACGACATATGCCGACGATCCGCGCCGGGAGCAGACCCTGGCGCAGGTCCTCAAGAAGCGGGTGCAACGGGTCGGCGACAAGCCCTGGGTGGTGACGGCCGAGCGCGCCTATAGCTACCGCGAGATCGACACGGTTTCGACCCGGCTGGGGCACGGCCTGATGGCGGCCGGCATCGCCAAGGGCGAGACCGTCCTGATCTTCCTGCCGGATACGATCGACTACATCCATATCTGGTGTGCTCTGGCCAAGTTCGGCGCGATCGAGGTGCCGGTCAACGTCCACTACCAGGGCGGCATCCTGGCCCATGTCGTCAACGATTCCCTGGCCGAGACGATGATCGTCGACCGCCAGTATCTCGATCGGCTGGAAGTCATCCGCGACGAGATCGAGACCGTCCAACGCCTGATCCTCTATTCCGAGAAGGCCGACGGGACCGAGCCGATGCTGCCCGAGTCCCTGGCCGGCCGCTTCGAGGCCCTGCGCTTCGAGGATCTGTTCAGCGAGGCCGAATCCGAGATCCCGGACGGCCCGGTTTATAATGACCTGATCGGCGTCATGTACACCTCGGGCACGACGGGCCCGTCGAAGGGCGCGATGATCACCCATTGCCATGCCTTCGAATACGCCATCGTGGCTGTCGAATGCCTCGAGATGCGCTCGGACGACGTCTATTACGGCCCGCTTCCGATGTTCCATATCGCCGGCCAATGGGCGGTGATCTACGCCGCTTGCATCATGGACGCGACGGCCGTGCTCGCCGGCACCTTCAGCATTGCGGCTTTCTGGGACGATATCCGCCGCCATAACGCGACCTGCTGTTTCCTGCTCGGCGCCATGATGAACTTCGTCAACAACCAGGAGCCGCGGCCGGACGATGCCGACCACTCTCTCAAGCGGATTATCACTGCCCCGCTCATCCCGGATGTCGAGGCCTTCAAGACGCGCTTCGGGGTTCTAGTCTCGACGACCTGGGGCGGGACCGAGATGAACTGCCCCATGCGCTCCGGCTTCGACCTCGTCGACAACCGCACCTGCGGCCGGGTCGCCGAGGACCGCTATGAGGTGCGCCTCGTCGACGCGAATGACGAGGAGGTGCCGCCCGGCGTGCCGGGCGAGGCCGTGGTCCGCGCCAAGGAGCCCTGGATCCTGATGGCCGGCTATTGGCGCCACGACGACTGGACGGCCAGGGCCTGGCGCAATCTCTGGTATCACACTGGCGATATGCTGATGCGCGACGAGGCGGGCAATTTCTATTTCGTCGACCGCACAAAGGACGCGATCCGTCGGCGCGGCGAGAATATCTCGTCGATGGAGGTCGAATTCGAGATCAACGCCCATCCCGATGTGCTGGAAAGCGCCGTCATCCCGATCGATTCGGCGGAGACGGAGCAGGAGGTCATGGCCGTCATCGTGCCGCGCAGTGGGCGCCGCATCGACCCGGAGGCGCTGATCCGCTTCCTGGAACCGCGCATGGCCTATTTCATGGTGCCGCGCTATGTCGATCTGGTCGAGGCACTGCCCAAGACGCCGACCGGCAAGATCCAGAAATACGAGCTGCGCGACGCGGGCGTGACGCCTTCGACCTGGGACCGGGTGGCGGCCGGCGTGAAGCTCAAGCGCTGACGACGCGTCCTTCGTCCTTCGACAGGCTCAGGACGAGGAAAGCACAGATTCCCCCGAGCCCTCATGCTGAGCCTTTCGAAGCATGAGGGCCAGCCCCGGTGAATGCCTTTGCGGCTGCGCCTCGCCACCTTCAACCTGGAGAACCTGGACGACCGTCCCGGACACGGGCCCTTCACTGGAGGCACGGATCGCGGCCCTGCGGCCCGCCCTGCTGCGCCTCGACGCCGATGTTCTCTGCCTGCAGGAGGTCAACGCCCAGGGGCGTAAGCATCATGACCGGCAGTTCGATGCGCTCGACGCCGTGCTGGCGGACACGCCCTATGCCGGATACACCAAGAGGGCGACGACCGAAAGCGCCAGCGGCCATGGCGGCTGCGTCTGGTCACCCTGGGGCGCTTCCCGGTCCTGGCGCGGCGGCAGCTTCGGCACGATCTGGTCGAGGCGCCTCGCTACCGTTCGGCGACGGTCGATCCCCGGCCTGGCGGAAGCCCTGGATTTGGACCGGCCGATCCTGCTGACCAGCTTCGACGGGTCGGACGGTGTGCCGCTTCATATTTTCAACCTGCACCTGCGGGCGCCGCGGCCCCACCCGATTCCGGGCCAGCGCGACGGTCGAGACTGGCGTAGCGCCGAGGGCTGGGCCGAGGGCCTTTTCATCGCTTCGGTCTTGCGCGCGGGCCAGGCCCTGGAGACGCGCCGCCTGGTCGACTCCCTGTTCGCCGCGGAGGCGGAGCCTCGCATCGTCGTCTGCGGCGATTTCAACGCCTCCGACAACGAGCTGTCCCTGCGCATCGTCATGGGCCCGCAGGAGGAGGACGAGGCCGGAAGCGGTCTTCACCGTTCCCTTCTCCATGCGCTGGAGCGGACGGTCCCGGCCGAGACGCGCTACTCCGTCCTTCACGCAGGCCGGCCGATGATGCTCGACCATGTGCTGGTCTCCGGCACTCTCGGACGCGCTCATCGAGGTTCGTGGATCGACAATGCCGGCCTGTCGGACGAGGTGACGGCCGCCGACCGCAAAACTTTCGGGGGCTCGTTTCACGCGCCGGTCGCGGTCGAGTTCGACCTGGCGGCCTTGGCCGACAGGGGTGCATGACAGGGGGACGAGGGCGGTACTAGACTGCTCGGCGACAATCGTTCCACGAGGGGGAGGACATCATGGCCAAGTCCGGCAAAGTCATCATCACCTGCGCCGTCACCGGCTCCATCCACACGCCAACCATGTCGGAGCATCTGCCGCTGACGCCCAGCGAGGTGGCCGAGGGCGCCATCGGCGCGGCGGAAGCGGGGGCATCGATCCTCCACCTCCATGCCCGCGATCCCAAGGACGGCCGGCCGACGCCCGATCCGGCGGTGTTCATGGAGTTCCTGCCGCGCATCAAGCAGGCGACCAATGCCGTGGTGAATATCACCACCGGTGGCGGCCACGGCATGACGGCGGCGGAACGGCTTGCCGCGCCGCTCGCGGCCCGTCCCGAGATGGCTTCCTTCAATATGGGCTCGATGAATTTCGGCCTGTTCCCGCTGCTCGACCGTTACAAGGACTTCAAATACGAGTGGGAGCGCGAGCATCTCGAGAACAGCCGCGACTTCATCTTCCGCAACACCTTCAAGGACATGGAGTTCATCCTGAAGGAGCTCGGCGAGGGCTGCGGCACGCGCTTCGAATTCGAATGCTACGATGTCGGCCATCTTTACAACCTGGCCCATCTGGTCGACCGGGGCCTGGTCAAGCCGCCGATGTTCGTGCAGACGATCTTCGGCATCTTGGGCGGCATCGGCGCCGACCATGAGAACCTGATGTTCATGAAGAGCACGGCCGACCGCCTGTTCGGCGAGGATTTCTACTGGTCGATCCTGGCCGCCGGGCGACACCAGATGCCCTTCTGCACCATGGGCGCGATCATGGGCGGCAATGTCCGCGTCGGGATGGAGGACAGCCTCTATCTCGCCAAGGGCAAGCTGACCGAAAGCAACGCTGCCCAGGTCGCCAAAATCCGCCGCATCCTCGAGGACCTGTCTATGGAGATCGCCACGCCGGACGAGGCGCGCGAGATGCTCCAGCTCAAGGGCGGCGACGACGTCGGGTTCTAGGCACCCGCATCTCCATTTCGTTTGCTCCTCACCCTGAGTCTGTCGAAGGGTGAGGGTGGCACGGAGTGTCGTTGTGCCAACGCCCCATACTTCGACAGGCTCAGCATGAGGCTGTCGAGGGTGAATTCTGCTTGCCCAGCCCCTATATCGGCGCCCTCGGACGGTGGGCGACGATGGGGCGGGGGCGGATCTTGCGTTCGCGGTAGAGGACGTAGAGCCCGCTGCTCACGATGATGGCCATGCCCGCCGCCACGGCCGGGCCGGGCAGGGTCTGCCAGACCAGCCAGCCCAGCAGCACGGCCCAGATCAGCCCCGAATATTCGAAGGGCGCGACGACGGTGGCCGGCGCCAGGCGATAGGCCTGGGCCAGGAAAAAATGACCGAAGCCGGCGATCACGCCGCAGGCGCCCATCATCAGCAGGGCGCGGTCGGTCAGCGGCACCCAGCCCCAGGGCGCGATCGCGCCGCTCGCTACCAGAAAGACCAGCATCGTGTAAAAGGTGATGCGCGGGCCCGGTTCGTCCCGGCCCATGCGCCGGGTGACCATGGTGGCCAGGGCGTAGCCAAGCGCGCTGAGCAGGGCCAGCAGCATGGCCGGATGGAAATTGCCAAAGCCGGGCTGGATCATCAGCATCGCGCCGCCGAAGCCGAAACCGATGGCGGTCCAACGGCGGATCCCGACCGGCTCCTTGAGGATCGGCACGGCCAGGGCGGTGATGAAGAGCGGCGCGGTGAAGGCGATGGCGACGGCATCGGCCAGGGGCAGGGCGGCCAGCGCGATATAGAAGCTGGTATAGGAGCCCATCATGCAGGTGCCGCGCAGCAGATTGAGGCCGAGTCGCTCTGTTTTCAGGTCACGCAATCCGATGGTCCCGGCCGTGATGCCCAGCACGATGGGCAGGGCGACCAGGCTGCGGATGAAGACAATCTGCAGGACGGAATAGTCCTCGCCCAGCAGCTTGATGAAGACGTCCTGGATGCTGAAGACGGCAATGGCGGAGACGACGAGGAGGATGCCGGGAACCGCCGACTGTCCATCGCTCGCCGATGGTGCCGCACTGGCCATGGCCTTCGCTTCCCCTTTCGCCCGCCGCGCGCAGCGCGCGATTCCCGTTCGCTTATGTCAGGGGGCGGAGGGGGCGGCAAACGAAAACGCCGCGCCGGAAATGAGTGTCAGGCGAAGGCGTAGGCGGCCATCGAGAGAATGCCCCAGCTATTGCTGGCATGGAGGCGCCGGGCGGGTCCCGCGCCGCCCGCGCCCAGGGCCACGAAGAGCGGCAGGAAATGTTCCGGGCTGGGATGGTTGCGCGCGGCCTCGGGCGCAACCGCGCGGTAGCGGCGCAGGTCCTCGGTCCGCCCTTCAAGCAGGGCCGCATCGACCCAGGATTCGAACTCTTCGACATAGGCGGGTGGGGGATCGTCGCGCCCGAAGCACCCGAAATCGCAGAAATTATGGGTCGGTCAGCCGCTGCCGAGCACCAGCACGCCGTCCTCGCGCAGGGGGGCGAGGGCTCGGCCGACGGCCAGGTGATGGGCCACGTCCCGGGCGGGCTGCACCGAGAGTTGGACGACGGGGATGTCCGCTTCGGGCCAGGCCACCAGGAGCGGTGGCCTGGTCCCGTGGTCCAGGCCGCGCTCGCGATCCAAATCGGTCGGGAGGCCGGCCTCGCGCAGCAGGCCCGTCGCCCGTTCGGCCAGATCGGGATCGCCCGGCGCGGGATAGCGCAGGCGATAGAGGGCCTCGGGAAAGCCGGAGAAATCGTGGATGGTCTCCGGCACGGCGGCCGCGCCCAGGCGAGGGGCCTCGGTCGTCCAATGGGCCGTGGCGCAGAGGATCGCGCGAGGCCGCTCGACGGGCTCGCGGAGGCCCACGAGAAACTCGCGAGCCGGCCCCGGCTCGACGACCTGGGTCGGCGCGCCGTGGCTCACGAAGAGGGCCGGGATCGCGGTCATCGGTTCAGAGTTCCCGCCCGACCAGCCGGTCGATGGAGACGCGGCCGGCGCCCCGGAACAGGACGTAGATCAGCACGACCATCCAGAGCAGGGCGTATTCGTAGCCGCCGTTCGTGACCATGAAGCCGTTGGGCAGATGAACGGCGAGGACCGCGACGGCCATCAGGATCACCCTGCCCGCGGCCCAGAACCGGGTCAGCAGGCCCAGAGCGATGCAGATGCCGCCCACGAATTCCTGGGCGCCGGCGATGGTGGCGAGCAGATAGGCTGGCTCAAGGCCCATATTGGCGAAAAACTGGGCCGTGCCGTCCAATCCGCCGGACAGCTTGCCCCAGCCATGGGGGGTCAAGAAGCCCCCGGCGACGATCCGCAGCAACGGATAGGCCGCCTCCCGGCCGCAGCAATAGAGCCCGCTCAAGGTGGGGATCAAGAGCTTCGGGCCGTTTCCGGCCTGATTCGTATCGGTCATGTCGCGCCGGCGATTCCGGATTTCCTCGCGCGCTATCCCGACCTGCGGGTCGATATGAGCCTGAACGACTGGGTGATCGACTTCATCGACGAGGGATTCGATCTGGCGATTCGCATCGGCGCCCTGGCCGATTCGAGCCTGATCGCGCGCCGCCTCGCGGAAAGCCGCATGGTGGCGGTGGCCGCGCCGGACTATCTGAACCGTCACGGCGCGGCCGAGCGGCCCGAGGATCTCGAGCGGCACAATTGCCTGAGCTACAGCTATAGCCTGCAGGAACGGCAATGGCGGTTTGAAACCGAAACCGGCCTGCGTCCCGTGACCGTGAAGGGCAGTTTCCGCACGAACAACGGCGACGCCGTTCGGGCCGCCGCCGTTGCCGGGTTGGGGATTGCCGTCCTGCCGAGTTTCATCGTCGGGCCGGATATCCGGTTCGGCCTGCTTACGCCCTTGTTGCAGGATCGGATGCCGCTGGCGACGATCGTCCATGCGGTCTATCCGCATAGCCGCCATCTGACGGTGAAGGTGCGAGCCTTCGTCGATTTCCTGGCCGAGCGTTTCGGCCCCACCCCGCCCTGGGATGATTTCTAGCGGATTTCTAGGAGCCGCCCCGGCTTGCCACGAAACGGCGAATGGCGTTCGACGGCACGGCATAGGCGAGGCGCGGCAGCACGGCGCCCGGCCCGTCGGTCGCTGGCAGGACGAAGCTGGCGACGATGCCGATCAAGCGGCCGTTCATATCCACCACCGGACCGCCGGAATGGCCGGGCAAGGCGTCGAGCTTCAGCTTGATCGCATCGTCATAGCCGAAGTTATTGTATTTCAGGCGGGTGGGCCGCTTGGCCTGGACGATATAGCCGGGGGAGACGACGCCCGGCTTGTTATCCGGGGTGCCGATGGCGACGACCTTCTCGCCGTCCACGACCGTGTCGGAATCGGCCAGGACGAAAGGTTGCATGTCCGGAAACGGCGCGATGCGCAGCAGGGCAAGTTCCTGGTCGCGCGCGACGGCCAGGATATCCGCCGGCCGCTTCATGCCGTCGATCGTGATCACCGTCGCCTTGTAGTATTCGCTCAGCGCGATATGCGCGGCGGTGACGATCAGGCCCGAGGAACCGACGATGGTGCCACTCGCGCCGTTCACCACGCTGCGTCCCGTGCCGGCTTCCCGGCTGTTTTTGGCGGCGTCCGCCCGGTCTTCGATGATGACCCGGACATAGCCGGGGGCCGCGGCTTCCGCGATGGCCATGGATTCGGGAAATGCGAGGCTCGGTTCGAACTGATCGAACTGGACGAGCGTGATCGGCTCTTGCCGTTCGGGGCCGGCGAGCGTCTCGCTGAGGCAGCCGGTCGCCATCAGGGCGAGGACAAGGACGGAAAGGCTACGAATCATGGCTGAGGGCCTTCAGCAAGGGGCCGAGGGCAGTTTCGTAGCGTCGCCATTTTTCGACCGAGGATTTGTAGATCGGCTGGCGGACCTGCCAGAAGCTCGCCGTCTGCACCGGGCGCTCGTGGTCGTGAAAGCGCAGCACGGCAGGGTCCCAGTCCAACCCGAGGAACTCGACGATCCGGCGACTCACCGCGTCCTGATCGGCCACCAGCTCTTCATACTGAACTTCCAGCATGGGCTTCGGCAGGACGGCGCGCCAATGGGCCATCAGACGATCGTATTGACGGTGGTAGAGGCCGAGATCGGCGAGATTGTTGGTGAAGTTCATGCCGCGCCCGAAATTCTGCGTGAAGCAGGAGACGCAGGTATCGACCGGATCGCGCATGGTGTGGATGATCCGCGCGCCGGGCAGGATGGCGGCGATCAGCCCGGCCCGCTGGTAGTTGAGCGGCAGCTTGTCGACGATGCGCGGCATGTCGGGGGCATGGGGGCGCAGGTCGTCCAGATAATAGGCCGCCAGGCGCGCGGCGCCCTCGGCGTCGAGACCGGCGGCGCAAGTCGGGAAGGGTGCATCCGCATCCAGCAGGTTCCCGATATCGGCGATCAGCCGGTGCATCGTCCAGAGCTCGCCCGCGCCATGGGCCTGGGGATGGGCGCTGATGATCTGTTCGACCAGGGTCGAGCCGGAGCGCGGCATGCCGACGACGAAGACGGGCTGTTCTGTCGGGTCGCCGAAGCCGGCGCGCGCGGCGAAATAGTCCGGCGTGAAGATATCGATCACGGTCGAAACGAAGGTCTCGAAAGCCTCCGAGTCGAAGGGTTGGCTCTGCCTTTTCAGGCTGTTGCCCTGGATATAGTGGTCGAAGGCCCGGTCGTATTCCTTGGCGCTGTCGTATTGGCGGCCGAGCGCGAAATGCACGGCGATCCGGTCGCGCAGCTGTTTCGTCGAATCGCCCGTGAAGGCCTCCAGCCGCGCGATTTCATCCGCATCGCCGCGCAGCCCGTCGCCATAGGCCAGGCTGAAATGAGCCGCGCCGAGATCGGGGTTCAATTCGCGCGCCCGCTCCATCTGGATCTGGGCATCGTCGAAACGGCCCTTCTGCTGGAGGCAGACGCCCAGATGGTAATGGGCGCTGGCGAGGTTGGGATCCATCGCGATGGCGCGCTCGGCCTGCTGATAGGCGGCATCGACCTCGCCCTTGGCGAGCAGGGCATAGGCCCGGCCGCTGACCGCCTCGGCCAGAGTAGGGTCTATGCGAAGGGCGTGATCGAACCCGGCCATGGCCTCGTCATGGCGGTTCAATTCGACCAGGGCGCTCGCCAGATGCATATGGGTCGAGGCGAGGTCGGGCCGCGCCTCGACGGCGGCAAGATAGGATTTCGCGGCTTCCGTCAGTTCGCCGCGGTGCCACAGGATATTGCCGACCATCTGATGGGCCTCGGCGCAGGCCGGGTCGATGCCGATGGCGCGCGCGAAACATTCCAGGGCTTCTTCGGGCAGATCCAACTGACGGAAGATGCGGCCGATCTGAACCAGGGCTTCCGCCTCGTCGGCGACTGCCGCCGCCCGCCGCAGCAGGGGCAGCGCAGACTCCCGGTCGCTCTCCGCGCGGACCTCGGCAATATTGGCCATGGCCGCGGCATAGTCCGGATCGACTTCCACTGCCCGCTCGTAGCGGGCAAGGGCCGCTTCCGTCTCGCCTTTCTCAAGCAAGGCATTGCCGAGATTGTTGAGAATTTCGGGATGGTCGGGCTCGAGGGCGATGGCGCGCTCGTACTGATCGATCGCGCGATCGAAATCGCCGGCTTCGAAATGGGTGTCGGCCAAGCCGAAATGGGCGTAACCGTCGCTCGGATCGGCCTTGAGCGCCTGCTGGTAGCTGGCGACCGCCTCCTCTGTCTGGCCGAGCGCGCGATACGCCTCGGCCAGGTTGTAATAGGCGAGCGCGCCCGCGAAGCCGGCCGCGATGGCCTGGCGGATCATCGAAACGGCGACATCGCTTTTGCCGTTCTGATGGGCCAGAAGCCCGAGGAAATGCATGGTTTCCGGATGGTTCGGCTGGGCCTGCAAGATGCGCTGGTAGAGGGCCTGGGCCTCACCTAATCGGCCGGCCTTGTGCAGATCGAGGGCGCGGGCCAAGGCGTCCTCGACCGGGTAGGTGTTTTCAGTCTGGCGTGCCACCGGTACCGCTCTCCGAAACTTGTTCATGATCATCGGCCAGGGACCCCAGGGCGTCGCCCAGGGGGCCCAGATGCCGTTCGTAGTTGCGCCAGCGTCCGACCGAGCTGGCATAGAGCGGGGTGCGCACCTGCCATGTGCTCGCGGTCAAGACCGCCCGCTCGGTCTCGTGGAAGCGCAGGCAGCGCGAATCCCAGTCCAAGCCGAGGAAATCGACGATCTCGTGCGCCTTGGCGTCGAGATCGGCGATCAGATCCTCGTAGCGTAGCTCCAACATGGGGATCGGCAGGCATTCGCGCCAGTGCCGCATCAATTGGTCGTAAAGCCAATAGTGGTGGCCGAGTCCTTCGAGGTCGTTGCTGAAGTCCAACGCGCCGGTGAAGTCCTGCATATAACAGGACAGGCAGGTGTCCAGCGCGTCCCGCCGGATATGGATGACCCGTGCCCGGGGGAACAGACGCGCGGCAAGGCCGAGGAAGCGGAAATTGGTCGGCATCTTGTCGGTGATCCGCAGGGCGTCGCCGGCGTCCCGCGCGATCGCGGCGAGGTAGCGCTCCGCGGCCGCCTGGGACGCTTCGCCCGTCAAGGTCCTGGCGCCTTCGGGAAAGGGGTGGCCCGCTTGCGACGTTTCGGCGAGTCCGGCGGCGATGCGTCCCAGATCGTCGTGTTCGCCCGCGCCATGGACCCGGGGATGGCTCGCGGCGATCTGCTCGACCAGGGTGGTGCCTGAGCGCGGCATGCCGACGATGAAGACGGGCTGCGGGTTGGACGATCCCACCGCCTCGCCGCCCGCCGCGAAAAAGGCGTCGTCGAAAACGCTTTCGATGCTGGCGAACAGCGCCGCCGTGGCCGCTGCATTGTAAGGGCGGTGCGCGGCGGCAAGCGCATTGCCCTCGCTGTAGCGCGCGAAGGCCTCGTCGAACCGGCCGGCCCTGTCGAGGGTTTCGCCCAGGGCGAAGGAGGCGGTTCTGCGATCCTCGGCATGAAGGCCCGGCTTCGCGAGCGCAGCCTCAAGCGCGACGATCGTGGCATCCGGCGGTTCGGGGCTGATCCGGGCGAACATGGAGAGAGCCTGAACGTCGCCTGGATCGCGTTCGATCTCGCGGGCCAGCAGGATGCGGGCGCCGTCGCGATCGCCCAACGCCTGGCGGCAGGCGGCGCGCGCCAGATCGGCTTTGACCGGATCGGTCGCCGTGGCCTCGTAGCGGTCTATGGCGGCCAGGGCCTCGTCGATCCGCCCGGCGTCCCGAAGAGCATTCGCCCGGTTGAGATGGGCCTCCGCGAAGGTCGGATCGAGGGCCAGGGCACGCCCGAAGCCGACCAGCGCGCCGTCCGCGTCGCCCTGGTCGAGCAGGGCGTTGGCCAGGTTGTTATGGATCTCCGGATCGTCGGGTATCAGCGCGAGGGCCCGGCGGTAATGGAGGACTGCCGCCCGCAGCTCGCCCAGATCGTTGAGCGAATCCGCCAAGCCGAGTTCGGCGGCGCCATCCTCCGGATCGGCGGCCAGGGTGGCGCGGTAGCAGCGCGCCGCCTCCGCCGAGCGGCCCAGCGCGCGATAGGCTTCGCCGAGATTGTAGTAACGCAGCGGGTCGGAGCCCCCCGCTTGGATGGCACGCTCGATCAGGCCGATGGCGGCTTCGGGATCGCCGGCCTGATGGGTGAGAAGGCCGAGATAATGCAGGGCGTCGCTGTGGTGGGGTTGCAGCGCGAGCAGGTCGCGATACAGGCGCTCGGCCTCGGCCAGGCGGCCGTTCTTGTGCAGCGCCAGTGCCCGGGCGAAAACGGCCTTGGGCGCGCCGTCCCTGCCCGTCGTTCCGGCGGTGCCCGGCGGTGCCACCGTTCAGGGTGCCAAGGGGCCGAGCGCTTCGCGCAGCGGGCCGAGGCCGGCTTCGTAGTGGCGCCACCGGCCGACCGATCTCGAATAGAGCGGCTGGCGGACCTGCAGTTTGCTGGAGGTCAGTACTGTGCGCCGGGTTTCATGAAAGCGCAGGCAGTGTTCGTCCCAGTCGAGGCCGGTGAAATCGACGATCTCGCGCGCCTTGCCTTCGAAATTCTCGACGAGGTCTTCGTAGCGGACCTCGAGCATGGGCAGGGGGAGGGTGGCGCGCCAATGGGCCATGAGCCGGTCGTAGAGGCGGTAGTAGTGGCCGAGCGCCTGGAGGTCGTTGGCGAAAGCCATGCGACCCGCGAAATTCAGCAGATAACAGGAGATGCAGACATCCATCGGGTCGCGCCGGCAATGAATCACCCGCGCCTTCGGGAAGAGCATCGAAATCAGGCCGAGTTGGCGGAAGTTCAACGGCATCTTGTCGGTGATGCGCAGGGCGTCGCCCGCCTTCTCGCCGACTGCGTCCAGATACTGCTGCGCCGCCTGGATCGTCATGTCGGGCGTGAAATCCGCGACGCAATCGGGATAGCCGACATAGGATTTCGTGATCGCCTGCAGGTTCGACGCGAGCCGGCCGATCTCCTCGCGCTCACCGGCACCGTGCATGGCCGGGTGGCTGGCCAGCATCTGCTCGACCAGAGTCGTGCCCGAACGAGGCATGCCCACGATGAAAACCGGCGTTTCCGATGCGATCCCCATATTCTCCGGGCGGGTGTCGAAGAAATTGCGGTCGAACACCGACATGATGCGCTCGATCCACTGCTCTTCGATCGCCGGATCGTAGGGCAGCGCCTCCCGGGCCAAGGCATTGGCATCCTCGGCCCACCGGAAGGCGGCGTCCCAGTTATTCTGCGTGTCGTGATAATGCGCCAGGGCAAAGGCGGCGCGTTGCTTGTCGCCGCGGGCCATGTCCGGCCGGCTCGCCGCCGCTTCGAGGCGCGCCGAGAAATCCGCTCTGGCCGTGCCGCCCAGATCCACGAGGCGGGTGAGCGCGACAACGTTGTCGGGTTCGTGCTCCAAGGCCTGTTCGACCAGTTCCATGGCTTTGGCCGAATCGCCGAGCGCAATATGGCAACTCGCCTGCGAAAGGAGGCCGTCAGCCTTCTGGTCGCTTTTTTCAACGTAGGTCTGGTAACAGTCCAGCGCCTCGTCGACCCGACCCGCGTGATAAAGGAGGTTCCCCAGATTGTTGTAGATTTCCGCGAGGCCGGGGTCCAATTCGGCGGCCCGCCGGTAGGATTTCTCCGCCCCCGGCAGGTCGCCATGCTCCTTCTGAAGGAAGGCATGCAGAAACACGGCCTTAGCGCTCGCGGGATTGAGCTTCAGCGCGCGCTCGCAAATATCCGTGGCTTCGGCCGAGCGGCCGGCCTTGTGGAGGGCATTGGCGTAGTCGGTCAGCAGGGTTGGATCCGCGTCGCTCTGCTCCGCGATCCGTTGAAAATTAGCGATCGATTCGTCGTAGCGCCCGGCTTCGGCGAGCGCCCGGGCCATGTTCGCGACAGGTTCAAGGTAGCCGGAACGCGCCGCCGCAGCCTTGCGGTAGTGGCTCAGCGCCGCTTCGATCTCGCCGAACTGCAGGAGGAGATTGGCGAGATTGTTATGCGCTTCGGCATAGTCGGGAGCGCGCTTGATCGCGCGTTCGAGTGCGCGCCGGGCCTCCTTCGGCCGGTCGAGATCCACCAGGGCCGCAGCCAGGTTGAGATGCGTGGACGGATTGCGCCCGTCTAATGCGATCGCCCGACGGCAGGCGCGCAGCGCGTCCTCCGTCCGGCCGAGCGCCCGATAGCAAAGCGACAGGTTGTCGTGATAGGCGGCGTTGAGGTTGTCGATCGCGATCGCCTCCTCGATTTTAGCCGCACCTTCCGCCAGCCGGTTGGTCTGGTAGGCCAGGACGCCAGCGAGATGAAGGGCATCCGGATTGTCGGGCACCTGTTCGAGCACCTGTCTGTAAAGCGCCTCGGCGTTCAGCAGATTCCCCGATTGATGGAGGCGGACCGCGTTTGCCATCACGCCTTGCAGACCGACCGGCAGGACATGCGCGCGCTGGCGTCGCTGGGTTCTTGCGGTAGAGGTCAAGGCGCCGGGCTCCTGTTCAGTGCGGTTCAATGCGGGGCCGCTCGATGCGGGCCGCCCCGGTGAGGAAGAACGCAATATGGCGTTTCTCCGCTCCGCCGTCGAGATTCGAGGTCCAATGGGCCTTCTACGCCATCATTGCCGAAACCATGGGGCACTATGCGTCCGTTGCGCGCCGGTCGTCGAGAGTCGCAATGGTGTCACAAAGGACACGCTTCTGGGATGTCGATTCGGGCTGGTGTGCACGCCGAAAATCCATTATTTTCCGTGGCCTGCGAGAGGCACGCGTGGTGTGGCGAGGCGTTTTGTTGCATTAACGTCACACGCGCTGGAATACCGGGCCTGAAAAGGGGAATTCACTTGCCCTCAAACGACCGTTCCCCCAAAAAAGCCACAGCCTGATGTGCAAAAGCGTATCAGGTACGGGTATCGACCCGATCGATACGTAAAGATAAACGAACCTTAGCGTTTGGAGAGGAGGTTCCATTGGCGAACCAAATGAATCTGAAGTCCGTGTTGTTGGGTTCGGGAGCGGCTGTTGCGCTTCTCGCGTCCCCGGCTGTCGCGGGCGAGGTCGGCGACCTGAAGGCCCAGATCGAGGCCCTTCAGCAGCGTCTTGACACCGTCGAAGTCCAGCAGACCAAGATCGTGGATACCCAGGAGCGCGTGGCCCCGGCCAATGCCGTTACCGCGGGTGACTTCCCCGGTTCCTGGAAGCTGCCGGGCTCCGATACGTCGATTTCCTTCAGTGGTTATGTGAAGGCCGACTTCATCCATGACTTTGACAGACTGACCAACTCGGACTCGTTCGGCGTTTCGGGCATCGCGCTCGACAACACCGCTTCGGCGCGCCGTGATGGCCGGACCCGTCTGCATGCCCGTCAGTCTCGCTTCCGCTTCGACAGCCGGACGCCGACCGACTGGGGCGCGATGAAAACCCGTATCGAAGGCGATTTCTTCGGTGCCGGTGGCAACCAGAACGCGTCCAACTCGACCAGTTTCCGTCTGCGTCAGGCCTATGGCCAGCTCGGTCCGGTCCTCGCGGGTCAGACCTTCACGACGTTCTCGGACACGTCCACGTACGCGGACACGGTCGACTTTTACGGCACGTCGGGCGCCGAATTCGCTCGTCAGGCGGTGATTCGTTACTCCGCGAGCCTTGGCGAAGGCATGGGCCTCGACCTCGCGGTCGAGAACCCGCAGAGCCGCATCTTATTCGCCAACACGGGGGGTACTGCGCGTTCGACGAACACCAACGATAACCTGCCCGACCTCATTGCTCGCTTCAAGTACAGCAGCAGCTGGGGCGCGTTGAACCTGTCTACTGTCGCTCGTCGCTTCGAGTTCGATCTCGGTTCCGGTGGTTCCGATGAGGAATGGGGCTACGGCGTCCATGCTGGTGCCAACGTCAACATCTGGGAAGGCGGTAACCTCGGTGTTATTGCCAACTTCGGCGACGGTATCGGCCGCTACATCACCGGCGGTCTGTATCGCGGCGCGGTTGCTTCTTGCACCAACGACGTCAATCCCGGCAACGCCGCTTGTAGCGTCGATGTCGATACGTTGTGGGCGCATGGCGGTATGGTCCGGTTGACCCATCGCTGGACCGACAGCATCCGCACGAACGTCCATTACGGCTTCGTCCGTACGGAAGTTCCGACCGCTCAGTTGTTGAAGGGCCCCAGCGTCTCTGCCGTCGTGGACGGCTTGAACACCGACCTTGACTACCTGTCGGGCAACATCTGGTGGAGCCCGGTGTCTCGCGTGAACATCGGCCTCGAAGTGATGCATGGCTGGCGCGATTCGTTCCAGGTCGACGCCACTGACAATTCAGGCGAAGCGACCCGTGTGCAGCTCGGTATGCAGTACGTGTTCTAAGACTGCCTACCAAGATACTCTCGAAGGGCCGGCCCGGTTGGGCCGGCCCTTTTCTTTTGCGTTTCTTTTGAGAATTTCCCACCAGGGAAGGGGCACGTGCGATGGGTGGATCGCGCGGGCAAACGGCCGGCATCTCTGGCGTCGGACAAAAGCGGTCCGGACCCTCAGCGGCCTTCGCACCACCAGGCGAGAAGCAGGGCATGGCCGCCGGCCAGCAAGGTGATGAGGGTTTGATCGACCACCTCGTTCTGGCCGAAGATGCTCCGGCCGACCTGATCGCGCACAGTTCCCATCCGACGACCCAAGGCCTCGATCTGTTCGACGAGCGCATCGCTCGCCATATCGTCCCGTTCTGGTCCGAGTTCCCGGCCGGTGACTGTCAAGGCGCAACCCCCTAGGCTGAAAGAGGAATAAGACGGTGGCGGAGAAGGACCGGAACGGGAATGCGCCCGTCCAGGGCGGCGAGAGTCCCGAGCAGAACTTCGGGATGCGCATCGCCCGGGACGGCACCTGGTACCATCAGGGCTCTCCCATCGGGCGCAAGCCCCTCGTCAAGCTCTTTGCCAGTGTCCTGCAACGCGACAACGCGGGGGACTATTGGCTCGTGACCTCGGTCGAGCGCGGCCAGATCGAAGTCGAGGACGCCCCGTTCATGGCGGTCGAACTGACGGTGGCGGGGCAGGGCATGGATCAAGACATCACCTTCCGGACGAATGTCGACGACCTGGTCGTGGCGGACAAGGCCCATCCGTTGAGAATAGTGCACGATTCCGCGACCGGCGAACCCGCACCGTATATTCTTGTGCGCGACCGCCTGGAGGCGCGCCTCGCCCGGTCGGTCTATTATCATCTCGCCGATCTCTGCGTGGAGCGTCGGGTCGGCGGCCGTTTGGTCCTGGGCGTCTGGAGCGGCGGTGCGTTTTTTATTCTCGAAGGTGAGGAGATTTCGTGAGCCCCGAGCATATCATCGACCGCCTGCTGTCCGCATCGAGCGGCGCGGACGGGCGAATTCGTTCGTCTCGGGGCGTTCGCCAGCGCGGCGATTCCGATCTCGACGGCCATCTCCCCAAGCCGGGCCGCCGTCCGGCCGCCGTCCTTGTCCCGCTCGTCATGCATGAGAGCGGCATGGCCATCATTCTTACTCAGCGCTCCGCTCATCTGACGGAACATGCGGGCGAAGTCAGTTTTCCGGGCGGGCGGCTGGAAGCGGAGGACGATGGCCCGGTCGACGCCGCCTTGCGAGAAACCGAAGAGGAAATCGGCCTGCCCCGCAGCCTGATCAGGGTCGTCGGGCAGCTCGACGACTATGAGACCAGCACGGGCTATGTCGTGACCCCGATCGTCGGCCTGATCCGGCCGCCCTTCGAGGTGACGCCCGATCCCTTCGAGGTGGAGGAGGTTTTCGAGGTGCCCCTGTCCTTTATCCTCGACCAGACGAACCACGAGCTGCGCATCGGGGTCTTTCGCGGCAAGGAACGGCGCTACTACGCCATGCCTTATGAAGGGCGTTTCATCTGGGGGGCGACCGCGGGCATGCTGGTCAATCTTTTCGAGGTGTTGAGAGAGGGATGACCCGCCGCCCCGCCCCCGCCGCCCGGCGCGTGTCCGGGTCGTGATGCCGGCCGCCACCCTGTCACCCCAGGATTGGCTGCGCGCCGAGGAGACGCGCGCGGTCATCGCCGCGCTGACCGCCGGGGGCAGCGAGGCGCGCTTCGTCGGGGGCTGCGTGCGCGATGCCGTCCTGGGCCGGGCCGTGCGCGACATCGATATCGCCACGCCGGAGCGGCCCGACCGGGTCATCGCGCTGCTCGATGCTGCGGGGATTCGCGCTGTGCCCACGGGGATCGACCATGGCACGGTCACGGCCGTGATCGGCCAGGCCCATTTCGAGGTCACCACCCTGCGCCTGGATGTCGAGACTTATGGCCGCCATGCCCAGGTCCGATACACCGACGATTGGCTGATCGATTCGGGCCGTCGGGATTTGACCATCAACACGCTCTATTGCGATCTCGAAGGGCAGGTCTACGACCCCCATGGCGGCTTGGCCGATCTGCGGGCCGGGCGCATCCGTTTCGTGGGCGAGGCGGAGACGCGCATTCGGGAAGATGTCCTGCGTCTTCTGCGCTTCTTCCGCTTTCGCGCTCATTACGGGACGGGCGAGCCCGATCCGGACGGCCTCTCCGCCTGCACGCGCCTCGCGCCGCTGGTCGAAGGCCTATCGGGAGAGCGCGTTGCGGGCGAGATGCTGCGCCTGCTCGAAGCGTCCGATCCCGCGGCAGAGATCGCACGGATGATTGCGGCGGGGGTGATGGCGCCGCTTCTGCCGCAGGCGGTCCGCGTCGATCGCCTGCGCGCCCTGGTGACGATCGAGGTGGACCGCCAGGAAATCGATCCCCTGCGCCGTCTTGGCGCGCTGATCGAGGCGGGTTCGGCCGCGACCATATCCGCCCGCCTGGTACTGTCCAATGCCGAGCGCGCCCGTCTGGCGGCGATGGCGGATCCGGGCAACGTCCCCGGTACCGGCTCGAACGATCACGCCCAGCGGGTACTGATGTATCGCCTGGGCATGCAAGCCTATATCGACCGGGCCCTGCTCGCCTGGGCCGAGGACATCTCCGGCGGGCCGCAGGCGTGCGCCGCGGACTGGGCGGACCTGCTGGCCCGAGCGGAGAGTTGGATGCCGCCGGCCCTGCCGGTGCGGGGGCGCGATGCGCTCGCGATGGGGCTTGACCCCAGCCCGGCTGTCGGGGATGCCCTGGCCACGGTCGAGGCCTGGTGGATCGGCGGCGATTTCCAGGCGGACCGGGATGCCGCCCTGGTCAAGCTGAGAGAGGTCGTCGCGACACTGGCCGATGGTGTAGGTAAAGGTTAAGACGGTGGCAGAACGTAAAATGAGAGGTTGCCCATGAGCATGGCCGAACAGAGCGAGGACCTGCGCCTTATCGCCCAGTTGCGCGAGGTCGATGACTTGCGCCTGGAAACGCGCGAGGAACTCGGCTGGATTGAGGAGGATATCCGCAAAGGCGACGCCAGTCGCGAGGACCTGGATTACCTGCGCAAGCTGGGGGCGGAACTGCTCGGCGGCACGGTCGAGGCGACGGCGCGCGCCGGCAAGGTCATCCGCGCTTGCTTCGTCGGCGACAGCATCACCACCGGGACCGGCGACGACAGCTTTCTCGGCTGGCCCGCCCGGGTCGCGAATGCAGCCTGGGAGGCCGGTCACGACGTGACCTGCTACAACCTCGGCGTTCGGGCCGACACCTCGGAGCATATCGCCGCACGCTGGCGCGCCGAATGCGAATCGCGCCTGATTCCGGATATTGCCGGCGTCGTGGTTTTTTCCTTCGGGCTGAACGATTTGGCCGATATGGATGGCACGCGGCGGGTGCCGCTGGACCGGTCGATCGAAATCGCGCGGGCGATGCTGGGCGAAGCCAAAGCGCGCTGGCCGGTGCTATGGGTCGGCCCGACGCCGATAGACGAAGCGCGCCAGCCGGTGACGGGCGCCACGGGCGCCAAATTCGATCTCAGGAACGAGCGGATCGCGGAATACAGCGAGGCCTATCGGGAACTGGCCATCGAACTGGCGGTGCCCTATCTCGACTTGGCGAAGCCCCTGGTCGCGGACGATGCCTTCATGGCGTCTATCGCGTCGGGCGATGCCCTCCACCCGACCCGCAAGGGCTATGACGTCATCGCCCAACGGGTGATCGACTGGGCCGGATGGCAGGGTCTTCTCAAATCGAAATAGTCCGGCTGGTCGGCGCTAGTTCGCGACTTTCACCAGGCGAGCGTGGACCTCGCGGGTCGACTGACCGTCGGTGATGCGGCGGAAGACGAGTTCCATGCCTTCGCCGGTCAGGGTCCGGGCATAGCTCTGGACGCTGTAGACCCCGCTTTCGTCGATGGTCATCAGATAGACCACGAGGGTCGTTTCAGAGATCCTGGCCCAGGCGAGTTGGCCACCGTCCAGGGGGTCACGGGCGGTGGCGGATTTGAAGACCGACGGATTCTGGGTCGGCAGGAACTCGATCTCGGTTCCCTTGCGGCGGATATCGGGATTGCTCGGGTCGCCGCCTTGGCGGATGACCGTGGTCCAGGTCACGAAGAAGCCCTGGGCGGAGGGTTCGATCACCACGTCCATGTCGCGCATGGTGACGCCGAAATAGAGGCTGTCCGACGATTCGGCGATGCCATTGCCTTGGTAGTGGCCGAAGAAGGCCTTGAGCGGAAGATCCGCCGCCTGGGCCATCGAAGCCGATAGCGCCAGGAACGCCATTGCGGCGAGAACCGTCCTAATCCGCATCATTCTCTTTCCTCTCCCAAGCTCATTGCTCACCGACTGCGTCAATCCTCGACGCGTTTCAGCTTGCCGCTCACCTTGCGGGTTCGCTCACCATCGTGGAACCGACCGAAGTCCAGGGCCATACCGTCCTTGGTCAGTTGCCGCGAATATATCTGCATCTCGTAATCGCCCCGCCCGTTCACCGCCATCAGGTAGGTGTAGAGCGTGTCGCCGTCGATCCGCGACCAGGCCACCTCTTCGCCCTTGGCCAGGTCGCCCTGCGCCTCGGGTCCGAAGGTATTGGGGGGCGCCGGGTTTGAAGAACATCGTGTGCGTCTTGCGTTTGGCGTCCTTGTCCGCGTCTCGCCCCCGTATCGTCGTCCAGGACAGAACGAACCCGTCCTGTTCCGCCCCTGCGATGATGACGTCGAGATTGCGCATCTCGAAGCCGAGACTGCGGGAAACCTCGGTTTTCGCCATAGCGCTGCCGACATAATGGCCGAAGAAATCCGCGATCGGCCGGTCCTCGGCCTAGGCGAGAGCCGGAGACCAGCTCAATGCGAGCGCGATCACGAGGGCGCAGGTCGACCTTCCGATCATCGCTGTCTCCGAGCGGGTTCGGTGGGCAACCTACAGGGGCCTCGGCGTGCGGCCAAGCGGCGGCGCATTCAGGACCAGGCGGCGAGGGGCGGTAGCGACATGAGAATCGCTTCGACATTGCCGCCGGTCATCAGGCCGAAGCGCGTGCCGCGGTCATAGAGCAGATTGAATTCCACGTAGCGGCCCCGGCGGCGAAGCTGATGGGCGCGCTGCTCCTCGCTCCAGGCTTTGTTCATATGGCGTCGGACCAGGGCCGGATAGATATCAAGGAAGGCCAGACCGACATCGCGCACGAAGGCGAAATCGGCATCCCAATCGTCGCTGTCCAGATAGTCGAAGAATATGCCGCCAACGCCGCGCGCCTCGTTGCGGTGTTTCAGGAAGAAATACTCGTCGCACCAGGCCTTGAAGCGGGGATAATGCGCGGGATCGTGGCGGTCGCAGACCGCCTTCAGGGCGCCGTGGAAAGCGTCGGTATCGTTCCGGTCCGGCACCATCGGGGTGAGATCGGCGCCGCCGCCGAACCAGCCCTTGCTGGTCACGATATGCCGGGTGTTCATATGGACCGCTGGGACCAGGGGCGAACGCATATGGGCGACCAGGGAAATGCCGCTGGCCCAGAAGCGCGGATCCTCGTCCGCGCCCTTCATTTCCTTCCGGAATTCTTCGGAGAACTCGCCACGCACGGTCGAGATATTGACCCCGACCTTCTCGAAAACGCGGCCATGCATGACCGCCATGACGCCGCCGCCGCCATCGATCGGCGAGTTGCCTTGGCGCGCCCAGGGCTTACGCTCGAACCGGCCGGCCGGGATCCCGGTCTCTGGCCCTCGATAATCGTCCTCGATCGCTTCGAAAGCCGCGCAGATCTCGCCGCGCAACGATTCGAACCAGCTTGAGGCCTGGGCCTTGCGGTCTTCGACGGTCATGTCTCAGCCGCGAGACGGCGGATGACGGCAAGGAACCGCTCGGCATCCGCCTCGTCGTTGTAGTAGTGGACGCTGGCGCGCACGACGTTCTCCAGGCCCCGCGCGCGCATGTCGAGCAGGGCCGAACTGGCGACCGAAACCGAGACATTGATCCCCTCGACGCCGAGCACGGCGGCGATCTCCTCGGCCTTGCCGCGCACCCGGAAGGTGACGATGCCGCATTGACGGGCGCCGATATCGCGCAGGCTCACACCCGGAATGGCCTGCAGTTCCTCGCGCAACCGGGCGGCATAGGCGCCGATATAGGTCTCGATCGCGTCGAGTCCCCAGCCCAGGGCATATTCAACGGCCGAACCCAGGCCCAGCAGGGCGGCAACGTTGAATTCCCAATTCTCGAAACGCCGGGCGCCGGGCGCCAACTCATAGCGGTCCGGATCGACCCATTTCGCCGAGCGCAGATCGAGCCAGGGCGGATCGAGTTTCTCGAGAATGCTCTCGCGGACATAGAGGAAGCCCGTGCCGCGCGGTCCGCGCAGGAATTTCCGGCCGGTGGCGGACAACATGTCGCAGCCGATCTGCTTGACGTCGATCTTCATCTGGCCGACCGACTGGCAGGCATCGAGCAGATAGGGAATGTTGTGTTCGCGGGCGATCCGACCGACTTCCACCGCCGGATTCACCAGGCCGCTGTTGGTCGGCACATGGGTGATGGCGATCAGCTTGACGCGATCGTCGATCATGCTTTCCAGCGCCTCGGTGTCGAGCTGCCCCGATTCGTCGTTCGGGACGGGTTCGACGACCACGCCCAGACGTTTGGCCGCATGGAGATAGTTCAGGAAGTTGCTCGCATATTCGGCCATCGCCGTCAGCACACGGTTGCCGGGGCGCAAGGGCAGGCTGTGAAAGGCGGTGTTCCACCCGATGGTCGCATTCTCGACCAGTGCGATTTCTTCAGGCTCACAGTTCAGCATCCAGGCGATCGAGCGATAGATTTCGTCGAGTCGCCCGCGCATCTGGTCCTCGGCCTCGTAGCCGCCGATCCGGGCTTCCAGATCGATATGCGATTTCACGGTATCGATCACGGGCTGCGGCATGAGGGCAGCGCCGGCATTGTTGAAATGAACGACCTTCGCGCAGCTGGGCGTTTCGGCGCGGGCGCGGGCGACGTCGATTGCGGGAGAGGCTTTGGCGCGGTTCATGGAAATGTCTTGGTCTGTCGCAATGCCTCAGCCAACACCATCGCCGCGGCAATGGCAACGTTGAGCGATCGCGCGCCTTCGCGCATCGGCACGCGCAAGCGGGCATCGGCGGCCGCATGGACCTCGGCGGGGACGCCGCCGCCTTCCCGGCCGAGCAGCAGGCTATCCTCGGAGGCGAAGCGGAAATCCGTGGACGCCGTATCGCCGCCCGTCGTCAACAGGATCAGGCGACCCGGGTCGCGCGCCGCGAGATAGGCGTCCCAGGAGAGATGCCGGATCAGGGCCGCGCGGTCGAGATAGTCCATGCCCGCCCGGCGCATACGGGCATCCGAAAAGGCAAAGCCGCAGGGTTCGACGATGTCGATGGGCACACCCATGCATGCGCCGAGGCGCAAAATCGCTCCCGCGTTCTGGGGAATGTCGGGTTGGTACAGCACCAAGTGCATTTCCGTTCTCTTTCCAGGCTTAGCGCGCTTTGCAATGGTCCGAGATTTCGATTATACCCCTCGGGTCCGCCCTGGATGGGGGGTTTCGAAGGGGAGCCGGGTCGAAGCCTCTGCGCCCCTACAGGATCGCGCTTTCGAGCGGTTTTGAAAGCGGGTTCAGGGATTTATTTAGACGGGGTTCAACATATGGCGACTACCGGGCAGACGGCCGGCCACGCGCCGCACGGCGATGGCGAGACCCGCCGGGATTTCTTGTATCTGGCGACGGGCGCCTTTGGCGCCGTGGGCGTCGGATTGGCGGCTTGGCCGCTGATCGATTCCATGAATCCGGCCGCCGACACGCTCGCCCTGTCGTCGATAGTGGTCGATCTTTCCGCGATCGAGACCGGCCAACGCATCACCGTGAAATGGCGCGGCAAGCCCGTCTTCATTGACCGCCGCACGGAAGATCAGATCAAGCAGGCCGAGGTGGTCAACGTCGCGAGCCTGCGCGATCCGCAGACCGACGGGGAACGGGTCGTGAAACCCGAATGGCTCGTCCTGGTCGGCATCTGCACGCATCTGGGCTGCGTCCCGCTCGGCCAGAAGTCGACGGACCCCCGGGGCGATTGGGGCGGCTGGTTCTGCCCCTGTCATGGCTCGCATTACGATACCTCCGGCCGAATCCGGAAGGGCCCGGCGCCGACGAACCTGGTGGTGCCGGTTTACGAGTTCCTCGACGATTCCACCGTCAAGATCGGCTGAGGGAGAACCGGAAATGGCTGCGCCCGCGATGAACAACCGCATGATCAAGTGGTTTGACGACCGCTTGCCGGTCTTCAGCTTCATGCATCACCAGATGCATGAATACCCGACACCGAGGAATCTGAACTACTGGTGGAATTTCGGCTCCCTGGCCGGGGTCATGCTGGTCATCATGATCGTCACCGGCATCGTCCTGGCGATGAACTACACGCCGACCGCCGATCTGGCCTTCGGTTCGGTCGAGCGCATCATGCGCGACGTCAATTACGGCTGGCTGCTGCGCTATATCCACGCCAACGGCGCGTCGATGTTCTTCATCGTGGTTTATATCCACATCTTCCGGGGCCTCTTCTACGGCTCCTACAAGAGCCCGCGCGAAGTACTCTGGTGGCTCGGCATCGTCATCTTGCTGCTGATGATGGCGACGGCCTTCATGGGCTACGTCCTGCCCTGGGGCCAGATGAGCTTCTGGGGCGCCACGGTCATTACCAACCTGTTCAGCGCGTTCCCCCTGGTCGGCGATGCCATCGTGACCTGGCTTTGGGGTGGTTTCTCGGTCGACAACCCTACCCTCAACCGCTTCTATTCGCTGCATTATCTGCTGCCCTTCGTGATCGTCGGCGTGGTCGTGCTGCATCTCTGGGCGCTGCACACTCACGGCTCGAACAATCCCAAGGGCATCGACACGAAGGGGCCGCAGGATTCGATCCCCTTCCATCCCTATTATACGGTGAAGGATCTGTTCGGCACGGCTGTCTTCTTCATCGTCTATGCCGCCTTCATCTTCTTCTTCCCGGATTACCTTGGTCACGCGGACAACTATATTCCGGCGAATCCCCTGGTGACACCGCCGCATATCGTGCCGGAATGGTATTTCCTGCCCTTCTACGCGATCCTGCGGGCCTTTGATTTCGACATCTGGTTCATGCCGGCCAAGCTGCTCGGCGTGCTGGCGATGTTCGCGTCCATCCTGATCCTCTTCCTGCTGCCCTGGCTCGACACCAGCCGCGTTCGCAGCGGCACTTTCCGCCCGATCTTCAAGTGGTTCTTCGTGATCCTGATCATCGACTGCGTCGTTCTCGGCTATGTCGGAGCGAAGGCGCCGAACGATCCGCTGATCGCGAGCGAAGAGACCGTTGCGCAGGAGAACGAGGCCTATAACGCCTGTGTGGCCAAGGCCGACGAGGCGGGCAAGGTCGGCGAGGACGAGTGCGACAAGCCGTTCGTCGTCCAGTATGTCCACCTCGGTCAGTTGGCGACGCTTTACTACTTCTTCCATTTCCTGCTTCTCCTGCCGATTCTCGGTCGGACGGAACGGACGCTTCCTCTTCCGACCAGCATTTTGGAACCGGTCACGAAACACGGTGCGGGAGCGGGAAAATGAGCGGAGAGGGCGCAATGACTCGGCGAATCGTCACCGGCCTCGCGGCCACGATCCTGCTGGGAATGGGACTCGCCACGACAGCCCAGGCTTCCGGCGGCGGCTCGGTCGATGAGCGGCATTGGAGTTTCCAGGGTATTTTCGGGACTTACGACCGGGGCGGCCTGCGGCGTGGGTTGAAGGTCTATCAGGGTGTCTGCGCCTCCTGCCACGGGCTCAAATACATCGCCTTTCGCCATCTCCAGGACGTCGGCTTCACGGAAGACGAGGTCAAGGTGATCGCGGTCGACTACACGATCGAGGCCGGGCCGGACGATGCCGGCGATATGTTCGATCGCCCGGGCAAGGCTTCCGACCGCTTCCCGTCTCCCTTCGCGAACGAGAATGCGGCCAGGTCTTCGAACGGCGGGGCCTTGCCGCCCGATCTCTCGCTGATCGTTAAGGCGCGCGAGGGCGGGGCGGATTACCTTTACGGCCTGCTGACGGGCTATCACGACGAGGCCCCGGAGGGTGTCGTGGTGCCGGATGGCATGAGTTACAACGATGCCTTCCCGGGTCATCTGATCGGTATGCCGCCGCCGCTTTTCGAGGGTTCGGTGGATTACGAGGACGGCACGGAGGCGACGGTCGAGCAGATGGCGGCCGATGTCACGACCTTCCTCGCTTGGTCGGCTTCGCCCGAGATGGAGCAGCGCAAGCGAATGGGCATCAAGGTGATCCTGTTCCTGATCGTGCTCTCGGGTCTGCTCTACGCCGTCAAGCGCAAGGTCTGGGCGGACGTCCACTGACGTCCGCCGGGACCGCGCGATCCCGGTTCGAGGTACCGTCGCGATGACCGATTCTGTGGAGAAGCGAGTCGTCGGCATTATCGGCGGCAGCGGCGTCTACGACATCGAAGGCCTGGAAGACACGCGTTGGGAGGCGGTCGGATCGCCCTTTGGGGCACCGTCGGACGAATTGCTGTTCGGCCGCCTGGGCGAGACGGAACTGGTCTTCCTGCCGCGTCACGGGCGTGGCCATCCCATCCCCCCCAGCGAAATCAACTTCCGTGCCAATATCGACGCGATGAAGCGGGCAGGGGTGACCGATATCGTCTCGGTCGGCGCGGTCGGATCGCTCAAGGCAAGCCTGCCGCCGGGTACTTTCGTGCTGGTCGATCAATATATCGACCGCACTTTCGCCCGCGAAAAATCCTTCTTCGGCCAGGGCCTCGTGGCCCATGTTTCGATGGCCGACCCCGCCTGCCTGCGGTTGCTGGACCTGCTCGGTGGCGTTCTCGATCGGCAAGGCGTGCCCTATCGGTCGGGCGGCACCTATCTCGCGATGGAGGGGCCGCAATTCTCCACCCGCGCGGAATCGGAGCTGTACAGAAGCTGGGGCTGCGACGTCATCGGCATGACCGCCATGCCCGAAGCCAAGCTCGCGCGCGAGGCCGAGCTTTGCTATGCCGGGGTATCGATGGTCACCGATTTCGATTGCTGGCATGACGACCATGATGCCGTCACCGTCGATTCGATCATCGCGACCCTGCTGGCCAATGCCGACAAGGGACGGGCCCTGGTGAAAGAGGCGGCCCCCCTGATTGCGGCCTGGCGGGATATCTGCCCGCATGGCTGCGACCGGGCCTTGGACAATGCCTTGATCACAGCCCCCGATGCACGCGACCCGGCGCTGATCGCGCGGCTCGATGCCGTTGCGGGCCGTGTCCTGATGCGATGACGGCCCTCCGGCGCGAGATCGTCGAGACCGCGCGCCGCATGAACGCCCTGGGTATCAATCAGGGGCGGTCAGGCAATGTGAGCGCTCGCGACGGGGCAGGCTTCCTCATCACCCCCTCAGGGCTGGCCTATGACGCAATGAACCCGGCCGATATTGTGGCCATGGCACAGGACGGCACGGTGGCGGATCGCGGCAAACCGTCCAGCGAATGGCCCATTCACCAAGCCATCTACGCGGACCGGCCCGAGGCCGGAGCGGTCGTCCATGCCCATCCGCCCCATGCCACGACTCTGGCCTACCTGGGCCGGGTCATCGCCGCCTTCCATCATATGGTGGCGGTCGCGGGGGGCGATTCGATCCCTTGCGCCGGTTATGCCACGCCGGGCTCCCAAGCCCTGTCCGATGCGGTGATGACGGCGTTGGAGGCGCGGCGCACCTGCCTCATGGCCAATCACGGCCTGGTCGCCTATGGCCCCGATCTGGCCGCTGCGCTCGACCTTGCGATGGAGGTCGAGACTCTGGTGGGGCAATACTGGCGGGCGCTGCAGATAGGCAAGCCGAAACTGCTGTCGAAAGCCCAAATGGCGGAGGCCCACAAGCTCTTCGAAACTTACGGGAAGCGGAGATGAGCGCGGCTTTCTCAGGCTTCGATCATGTTCTGGTCGGCACGCGGGACCTGGAAGAGGCGCGGCGGCAATTCGAGCGCCTGGGCTTCGCGACCACGCCCCTCGGC
>Ga0302135_10000302_pt1 | contig 30094 bp, 27 predicted proteins | sample CBN3_surface_MG_FD_203119 | JGI IMG/M metagenome (GOLD analysis project Ga0302135, IMG submission 203119) | Marine microbial communities from Western Arctic Ocean, Canada - CBN3_32.1 | ecosystem: Environmental > Aquatic > Marine > Oceanic | place: Canada: Western Arctic Ocean | collected...
GCATCAGCATCGACATAGATTTTAACCATTATAGAAAAAACGATTTCACGGATTTAACCTTCCCACAAATGGCAAGAAATGTGTTCTCACCCAATACAACAAGTTAATTTATTTGAACAACGTGCAATGTTGCTGCTCGGGCCCCTGAGCCTCAGACCTCAAGTCCAGTGGTCCTTGGTCCCCGGGCCGCTATGCCGGTTCACCGCCCCACGGACCGTGCACCACGGCCCACGGACCATTGCTCCAGCGCCGCGAGACACGCCTCGCCTACGGCTTTCCGGTCACGCGTTTGATGCTCTTTGAGCAAGCCACTGCTCACTAGAAGTGCGACGCCGCCTTCGCCAACCTCGACCGGCGCGACCATGGCTACACCCCGAGAGCGGCGCTCGCGGAGCCTCTTTACTCGGACAGTGCCCTATCTCTGCTCATGCACGAAAACCGACTCTATTCGACCAACCTTGAAACTATGCGAACAGAGCAGCGACAAGTGGAAAGACCATGTTGGCGGAGACCGCGTCACCGATAATTTTATGGAAATCCGTTCGTCCCATCTCCTTTGTCGAATCAATCATCCAAAACCAATCTGGAAAGGATTGTATCCGTAAGGACGGTGTGAAGGTCAACTAGATCTCACCCCTGTAATGCGCGACTGACCGAGGCGCCGGGTTCCCAGAACTCACCCCATTACCACGGTCCGTGTGCCGTGATACCCGAACCGAGACGCTCGGTGAGCCAATCATTCGACCAGAACCAAGCCCAAGCCCCGACCGGAGGAACCGCCTTAGGCGATCACAGGGGGCCGCTCCCGGTGCATCCGCAACCGGCGCTACTGAAACCCTCGCCCGGGCCCCTGGGCCATGGTGCCTGCGCCATCGTACGTGCAGATCTGGGCTTTCAGCCACGTCCTGTGGCGGACGGGGGCGCATTTGGGTGGCCCCGATCTTGTGGGCTGGGGAGCCTAATCGGGCTTGGTTGGAAAGGGACCCGAAACCCGCAGGACGAAAAACCTCTAGCAATGAAAAAAGCGGCAATTAAAGTGGCAATTTTTTCCGACCCTGCGTCGAAAATCTATCGGCGCTACCCATCGGAACTCCACCTCGCAAACGCACTGAAATCAGTCACGGTGGTTGCCATATGGTTGCCAAAGATAATTAGAGGCCCAGTCTCTTCCAGCTAAGTCCTTGAAATAATGGTGAGCCCGGCAGGGATCGAACCTGCGACCGTCTGATTAAAAGTCAGATGCTCTACCAACTGAGCTACGGGCCCGCGCGCGGTGGATTCCGCGGCTCAACTTAGAAAGCGCAACAGCTACGGTCAATAGCGAGCACGCCCAATGACGCCAGAAGTCGAGTTGATCGAAATCGGCTGCTGCGTCTAAAGTACGTGTGTGCGGAAACGGATATTTCAGGGAGAAGCGGTGGATGTCGAAAATTATGATCGTAACGGGCGGCAGCCGCGGCATCGGCGCTGCTATCGCACGGGCTGCCGGCGCTCGCGGCTACGATGTCGCGGTCAACTACAGCCAGGCGGAAGACCGCGCCCGCGAGGTTGTCGCCGACATCGAAGATTTCGGCCAGCGCGCCATCGCCGTCCAGGCGGATATGGGCAGCGAAGACGACATCCTGCGCATGTTCGATACCGTGGATAAGGAGCTCGGCACCGTCTCTGCGATGGTCAACAACGCCGCCATTGACTACGAAACCTCGATTGCAGAGATGGAATTGAACGAGGCGCGGCGTCTCTTCGAGATCAACGTCTTCGGCCTCCTCGTGATCGCGCGCGAATGCTTCAAGCGCATGGCGACCGATCACGGCGGCCCGGGCGGCAGTATCCTCAATATCGGCTCCATATCGGCCCGCTACGGCGGGCTGCCGGGCGATGTCGTCTACGCTTCTTCCAAAGGCGCGGTCGATTCCATGACCATGGGTCTGGCACACGAATTCGGTCGCTCCGGCATCCGGGTCAATTGCCTGCGCCCCGGACTGATCTTAACGGACATCTGGGAACGCTCGGTCGGCGTCGAGGTCGCCAAAGAACTCGGCAAGACCGGCTCCATGCTCAGGCGTATCGGCGAGCCCGAGGAAATCGCCACCCTGGCGCTCTGGCTCTGTTCCGACGAGGCGTCCTACGTGACCGCGGCGATCTACGACGTCGACGGCGGTCGCGGCAAGGTGCCCTCGCCAAGCCGCTGAATCGTCGAGCCCATGAAAATTCAGGACAAGGTGGTTGTGGTAACGGGCGGTGCCAGTGGCATAGGCCGCGCTTTGGCGCAGCGCTTCACGCAGGAGGGCGCCAAGGCTGTGGTTGTCGCTGACTTCGATGAGACCGCGTTGCACGTGGTGGCGGGCGAGATCGGCGGCCTGGCCGTGGCCTGCGACGTGACGGACGAAGCCGATATCTGGCGCCTGGTCGCCGCCACCGAAGACGCGTACGGGCCGATCGACGTTTTTTGCTCCAACGCCGGCATCGCGCGCATGGGCGGTGAAGATACGCCCACGGACGTGTGGCAGCAGAATTGGGATATCCACGTCATGGCGCATGTCTATGCCGCGCGGGCCGTGGCGCCTGGGATGGCCGAGCGCGGCTCGGGCTATCTGGTCAACACCGCCTCCGCCGCTGGGCTCCTGAGCCACGTACAATCGGCGACCTATTCGGTAACCAAGCATGCCGCGGTCGCCTTCGCCGAATGGCTATCGATCGCCTACGGCGATAGCGGCGTGAGGGTCTCGGTGCTCTGTCCGCAGGCGGTCCGCACGGCGATGCTCAAGGAGCGCGAAGGCGGCGTCGCCAGCCTCGACGGCGTAATCGAGCCCGAGCAGGTTGCCGACAGCGTCATCGACGCCATGGAGCGCGAAGAATTTCTCATTCTTCCCCACCCCGAGGTCCGTGACTACATGGCCCGCAAGACCTCGGACATCGACCGCTGGCTGAAAGGCATGCGCAAGCTCCGCGGTGCCTACGACGCGGAGCCCTGAGCGGTGGCCGTCCGGCCGCAAAGCGTCCCGGCGCCCCGTCATGCTCGATCTCCCTGGCCGCCATGCTGAGCCGGGACGAAGCGAAAAACCGCCTGATCGGGCCCGGTTTGCCGTTTGAGCTCGAGGAGGTCGAAATCCGCGAGGCCGTCTCACGCGTGTGGAAAAACGCGCCGCACAGCCTTCGCGATGTCTTCGCCGCGACAGGCGCGCACGGCGACGACGAATTCCTCGTGCTCGACGACGAGCGCCTGAGCTATGCCGAACATCACCGCCTTGTCTGCCGGTTCGCCCACGCGTTGCGCGAGCGCTACGCTGTGCGCAAGGGTGACCGGGTGGCGATCGCCATGCGCAACCTCCCCGAATGGTCCGCCGCGTTCTGGGCCATCACCGGCATCGGCGCCATCGCAGTGCCGCTCAACGCCTGGCTCACTAGCGACGAGCTCGCCTTCTGCCTCGCCGATTCAGGCTCCAGGCTCGCCGTGGTCGATGCCAGGCGCGCCGAACAACTTGCCCCCCGCCTTGCCGAGCTTGATCTCAACAGCTTGATCGTCGCGCGAAGCGAGGGCAAAACCACGGCCGATGCCATGGACCAGTGGGAAGACATCTTAGCCGGCGTCCCCGACGATGCGGCGCTGCCCGATGCGGCGATCGACCCCGAGGACGATGCGACGATCTTCTACACCTCCGGCACGACAGGCACACCCAGGGGCGCTGTCGGAACCCACCGCAATATTTGCTCGAATCTCATGTCGGTGGCCTATCGCAGCGCTCTGAAGCAGCTCTGCCGCGGCGTGGTGCCGGCCTCGCTGGGCGGCGAGAAGCCGCACACGGTCACGCTCGTACCGGTGCCGTTTTTCCATGTCACGGGGTGTCACGCGATCATGGCGCCAGGCGCCTTGAGCGGCGCGAGCCTGATCCTCATGCACCGGTGGAACCCGGAGCGCGCTCTCGAATTGATCGAGCGCGAGAAGGTCACGAACTTCGTCGGCGTGCCGGGCATGGTTGCGCAGATCATGGACTCTCCACGGTTCAGGGATCACGACACCGCCTCGCTCATCAATATCGGCTATGGCGGCGCGCCAGCGGCGCCGACGTTGCCCGAGCGGATCGCCGAGCAACTCCCCCAGGCCGCCGCGGAGAACGGCTATGGGCTCACCGAACTCTCCTCGTTGGTCGCCTTCAACGCTGCGGAAACCTATCGCTGCAAGCCGGACAGCGTCGGCCTGCCCCTTCCCATCTGCGACATCCGGATCGTCGATGACGACGGTACAGCCTTGCCGGCGGGGGCCAAAGGCGAGATCTACGTCAAGGGGCCGAACGCGGTGCGCGGTTATTGGAACCAGCCGACAGCCAGCGCTCAGGTCTTTCACGACGGCTGGGTGCGCACGGGCGACATCGGCCGGCTCGACGAGGAGGGCTGTCTCTACGTACTCGATCGTGCCAAGGACATGCTGATTCGCGGCGGCGAAAACGTCTATTGCGTGGAGGTGGAAAACGCGCTGTGCAGCCATCCGGCGGTCACAGAAGCGGCCGTGATCGGCAAGCCGCACGACGTCCTCGGCCAGGAGGTCGCCGCCGTCGTGCGCATCTCGCCCGCCCAACCGGTCAACGAGGAAGAGCTGATCGCCCATTGCGCCGAGCGCATCGCGGCGTTCAAGGTGCCCGTGCAGATCGATATTCGCCGAGAACCGTTGCCGTGCAACGCCAACGGCAAGATCGAGAAACGCCGGCTCCAGGCCGAACTGTTTCCAGCTTCAAGATCGCCGTCGTGACAAAAACCGATCTGTTCTAGCCGGTCGGATCAGACGACGAACCGGGGCCGGCTTGCGAGCCCCTCGTCGTCATCGAGCGGAGACACGAAGGCGTTGCCGCCGGTCGTGCTCAGCGTGTTGTCGTACTGCTTCAGCTCAAGCCGCGCGATCTGGTTCCGGTGGACCTCGTCGGGCCCGTCGGCGAGGCGCAGCGTCCGGGCCTTGGCGTAGGCGCTCGCGAGCCCGTAATCCGCCGTCACCCCTGCGGCGCCAAACGCCTGAATCGCCCAGTCGATGACCTGGCACGCCATGTTGGGCGCTGAGACCTTGATCATCGCGATCTCCTTGCGCGCGACCTTGTTGCCCTCCGTATCCATCAGGAAGGCGGCTTTCAGCGTGAGCAGCCGGGCCTGCTCGATCATGATGCGCGCCTCGGCGATGCGCTCCTGCGTTACGGTTTGATCGGCAATCGGCTTGCCGAACGTCACCCGCATTTTCGTCCGCCGACACATCCGCTCGAGCGCGCGCTCGGCAACCCCGATCAAGCGCATGCAGTGATGGATCCGCCCGGGCCCGAGGCGGCCTTGCGCGATCTCGAAGCCGCGCCCCTCGCCCAGCAGCATGTTGCCGGCCGGCACGCGCACATCGTCGAACAGAATCTCCGCGTGGCCGTGCGGCGCATCGTCGTAGCCAAACACCGGCAGCATCCGCTTCACCGTGACCCCGGGCCACGGCAGCGGCACCAAGATTTGCGATTGCTGTATGTGGCGGTCCGGATTATCCGGATCGGTCTTACCCATCAGGATCAGGATCCGGCAGCGCGGATCGAGCGCGCCCGACGTCCACCATTTGCGACCCTGGATGACATAATCGCCGTCGTCGCGCTTGATCCGGGTTTCGATGTTCGTCGCGTCGGACGAGGCAACCTCGACCTCGGTCATCGCGAAGGCGGAACGAATCTCGCCGGCGAGCAGCGGGTCGAGCCACTCCGTCTTCTGGGCTTCGGTGCCGTAGCGCACCAGCACCTCCATATTCCCCGTATCGGGCGCCGAGCAATTGAAAATCTCGGGCGCGAACGCCGAGCGGCCCATTTCCTCGCAGGCCGGTGCGTAATCGAGATTCGGCAGCCCGGCGCCGTAGTCGCTCTCGGGCAGGAACAGGTTCCACAAGCCTTGCGCCTTGGCTTGCGCCTTGAGCTCTTCGACCATCGGGATCGGCTGCCAGCGGTCGCCGTCATCGAGCTGGGCCAGCATCTCGGCCTCATGGGGATAGACATGCTCGGCCATGAAGGCAGCGACTGCGTCCCGGACTTCTTTTGCCTTGTCGCTGTAATCGAAGTTCATCCCATTTCTCCCTTAAGCCAGGCCCCGTTCCGTGACCAGCGCCCACGCTATGTCGGCCAGTTGGCGCGCCGAATCGCGCCGCTCCAGCGCCGCGGGCGACGCTGCGTTGCCTTTGAGGCCTCTGTAATATACGCCCTGGACGATCGCCGCTGAGCGAAATAGCGACAGCACCAGATAGAAGGTCCAGTCGGAAATTTTCTCTCGCCCCGTCAGCGCGCAGTAACGCGCGACATAGTCGTTTTCACCAGGAATGCCGGGCGTCGTGGCATCGATGGTCCGGGCCGGGCCGGAGGCGTTGCTCGACCAGTAGTAGGCCAGGCAATTGTAGGCCAGGTCCGAGAGCGGATCGCCCAGCGTCGAAAGCTCCCAATCCAGCACCGCGACGACCTCGGGCCGGGTGTCGTGGATGATCAGGTTGCCGAGGCGATAATCGCCGTGGACGATGGTCGTATCATTGCCCTCGGGTATCGCGCCCGGAAGCCACGCGATCAGATGATCCATCGCTGCCAGCGGCTCGGTCTGGCTCGCCGCATATTGTTCGGACCAGCGTTTGGCCTGGCGCGCCGCGTAACCGCCGACGCGGCCGAAATCGGCGAGGCCGGCAGCGTTAAAATCAACCCCGTGCAGATCGGCTAGGGTCTTGACCATGGATTCGTAAATCGCGGCGCGCTCGTCCGCCTCAAGTCCGGGCAGCGAGACATCGTTGAAGATCCGCCCCGAAACGAAATCCATCACGAAGAAGCTCGTACCGATGATCGAGGCATCGTTACACAGCGCACGCATGCGTGCGACCGGAACGGCTCTGTCGGCGAGGGCTTCCATGATGCGGTGCTCACGTTCCACCGCATGCGCGGAGGGCAGCAGCTTGCCCGGTGGCTTCTTGCGCAGCACGTAGCGCCGATCATTCTTATCGGTAATCAGGAAGGTCGGGTTCGACATGCCGCTCTCGAACTGCGCGAACACGGCAGGGCCCGCAAAGCCTTCGAGCTGCGCCTCTAGCCACACGGTCATCCCGGCTTCATCAAACCGGTGCGCGGTCAGAACCGGGACGGCCTGACCCGTCCGCACATAGCCCGGCCCATTCACAGTCATCATCCTGAAAGGGTAGCAGTCCGGCGGGTCAAACGAAAAGCTCCACTTGGAGCACGTCGCTCCTTCCCCACGGTTTCGCGCTCCGTTAGTCTCGGCGCAACCGAGCCCACAGGGAGGGCGCCGCCATGCCCGCCGACATCGTCATCGGCAACGCGAAGTCTCGCGACGGCACCGCGGTCGATACCGCGGTCGCCGACGGCAAATATGCCGCCATCGAGCCCGCCCTCACCGAGATCGGCGCGTTGGAGATCGACGCCGACGGCCATCTGATAACGGCATCGTGCTCGGGCTCGGCGGCGAATCCGTGAACGACGCCTATTATCCCTTCCGGCGCTGCAACATGCTCGAGGCGGCGTTCTCCACCGCCCAAACGCTGTGGATGGTGTCGCCGCCCGACCAGGAACTGCCCTACGACATGTGCACGATCAATCCGGCCAGGCTGCTGCGCATCCCCGAACACCGCATCGCGCCCGGCAACGCCGCTGATTGCGTAATCCTGCAGGAGCGCAACGTGCGCGAGGCCTTCACCATCCACGCCGAGCCCCGCTTCGTCATCCGCTCAGGCAAACTGGTCTGCGAAACCACACCCTCGCGCCGCGAATTCCCCGAAGGCGAGACGCCAAGCGATCCGGTGCGTTCTAGAGCGTATCGATATCGCCCCGCGCCTGCTCGGCAGCGAACGCGGCGGCGAAATCAGTCATCCGTCCGGTCTCGATCGCCGCCCGCATAAAACGCATAAGTGATTGATAATAATGCAAATTATGCTGCGTCATCAGCATGGCGCCGAGGATCTCGTCGGCCCGGTTCAGGTGGTTCAGATAAGCTCGCGAATAGCCCGTACAGACTGCGCAGTCGCACGCGCCATCGAGCGGGCGCGCATCGTCGCCGTGGCGCGCGTTCCGAATATTCACCGCGCCCCGGCTGGTAAACGCCTGGCCCGTGCGCCCTGATCGGGTCGGCAGCACGCAATCGAACATGTCGATGCCGCGCATCACGGCGCCGACCAGGTCGTCGGGCTTGCCCACCCCCATCAGGTAGCGCGGCGCAGCCTCGGGCAGTTCGGGCACCACTGCGTCGAGCACCCTAAACATGGCCTCCTGGCCCTCGCCCACCGCGAGGCCGCCCACGGCGTAGCCGTCGAAACCGACCCCCTTGAGCGCGGCGGCCGAATCCGCGCGCAGCCGCTCGTCCACGCCGCCCTGGTTGATCCCGAACAGACCGTAGCCGGCGCGCGCATCGAACGCCTGCTTCGAACGCTCAGCCCAGCGCATGGAACGCTCAACGGAGGCCGCCAGATCGCTGCCCGTCATTTCCGCGGGCGGGCATTCGTCGAGCACCATCGTGATGTCCGCGTCGAGGCAGCGTTGGATCTCTACCGCACGCTCGGGCGTCAGCTCGTGCACCGCCCCGTCGAGGTGGGATTGAAATTTCACCCCCGCCTCCGTCACGGTCCGGAGCTTGGCCAGCGACATCACCTGAAAACCCCCTGAATCGGTCAGGATTGGCCCCGGCCAATTCATAAATTCATGCAGGCCCCCCAGCCGCTGGACCCGCTCCGCGCCCGGGCGCAGCATCAGGTGATAGGTGTTGGCCAGCACAATCTCGCAACCCGCTGCTCGCAGCGTCCCGGGCGTCATTGCCTTCACCGTTGCGGCCGTACCCACCGCCATGAAGGCGGGCGTTGCGTATTCGCCGTGCGCGGTGCTCACCCGCCCCGCCCGCGCTAACCCGTCGCCAGCGGTCCGCGTGAAACCGAAGCGGGACGCGCTCACGCCGCCTCCCGGTGCAGGAGCGTCGCATCGCCGTAGGAATAAAACCGGTAGCCCACTTCAATTGCATGGTCGTACGCCGCCTTCATGCGCGCCGTACCGGCGAAGGCGCAGACCAGCATGAACAGCGTCGAGCGCGGCAGGTGAAAGTTGGTAAGCAACATATCGACCGACTTGAAGCGGTAGCCCGGGGTGATGAACAGGTCGATATCGCCCTCAAACGGGCCCACCCGGTCGTCCTCGCCCGCGGCCGCGGCCGCCTCCAGCAATCGAAGCGAGGTCGTGCCCACCGCCACGATCCGCCCGCCCGCGGCGCGGGTTTCGGCGATCGCATCCGCTGCCCCCTCGTCGAGCCGCCCCCACTCGGTGTGCATCCGGTGATCGCCCGTGTCCTCGGCCTTGACCGGCAGGAACGTCCCCGCCCCCACATGGAGCGTCACCACGGCCCGCGCAATGCCGCGCGCATCCAGCGCCGCCAGTAGCCGATCGGTGAAATGCAGCCCCGCCGTCGGCGCTGCCACCGCGCCCCGCTCAGTGGCAAAAATGGTCTGGTAATCCTCGCGGTCACGCCTGTCCGGCCCGTGCTCGCGGGGAATATAGGGCGGCAGCGGCACCGCGCCCGCCGTGTCGAGTGCGGCATCGAGCGGCGCACCCTCGCGATCGAAGGCGAGGCGTACCTCCCCGCCCTCGCCCTTGGCCACCACCGTCGCCCTCAACGCGCCGCCATGCAACTGCGCGCCGAACATCACTACGTCACCTTCCCGCAGCTTCTTCGCGGGCCGCGCGAACGCGTCCCAGACGCCGGCCTCGACCCGCTTGTGCAGGGTGGCCTCGATCCGCGCCGCGCCGCGCCGGCCCGTAAGCCGCGCCGGGATCACCTTCGTGTCGTTGACCACCAGCAAATCGCCCGCCTCCAGGCAGGCGGGCAGCTCCGAAACCAGCCGGTCCGCCAGCTCCGTGACGGTGACCTCGAGCATGCGCGCCCCATCGCGCGGGCTCGCCGGGCGCGCCGCGATACGCTCCCGCGGCAACTCGAAATCGAACTCGGAAACCTTCATCACCCACGCCCCATCGGCCCGCCTCTAACGGCAACAAAATAGAGAGAATCAGTAATTACTGCAATTAGTTACAGTTAAATCCTGAGACTAAACCCTCACTTTTCCTTGGCCAAGTGCGCAGGTAAAAGTTCGAGCACACGGGGCGAGACAAAGCCCGAAACGTCACCTCCCAGCGCGGCGATCTCCTTGACGAAGCGCGACGAGATGAACTGGTGATCACCCGACGCCATGAGAAACACCGTCTCGACCGAGGGGTCGAGTTTGGCGTTCATGCCCGTCATCTGGAATTCGTAGTCAAAATCCGAGACCGCGCGTAAGCCTCGTATGATAATCTGGGCACCGGACTGCTTGACGAAGGTCATCAGCAGGGTCGTCAGCGGCTGGACCTCGATCACCGTATCGCCATCGAGGTAGGCAGTTTCGGTGCGGACCATCTCGATGCGCTCTTCGAGCGGAAACACCGGCCCTTTACCGTCGTTTACCGCCACCGCGATAATGAGGCGATCGACCAGCCGGGTCGCGCGCCGGATGATGTCCGAATGGCCGAGCGTAATCGGATCGAAGGTTCCGGGATAAACGCCCGTGCGTTCCGCTGGCATTACGCCCCCTCCTCGCCCCCAGGTTCGTCATCCGGATCAGGCACGGTATCTCCAATTTCGTCGGCTTCGCTTGCCGCCGCAGCCGCCTCCGGAGCCGGGTCTTCCTTCTCGGTATCGCCGGGCGCCGCATCGGCGTCCTCGTCGTTGCTCCCGCCGATCACGCTTTCATCGAGCCGGGCGACGGACACGACCTGCTCGTCTTTACCCAGCTTGAAGATGGTCACGCCCCGCGCGCCGCGGCCCACGCGGCTGATATCACCGACCCGCGTGCGGATGACCTTTCCGCCGTTGGTCACCAGCATGATCTCGTCCTCGTCGCCGACCGCGAAGCCCGCAACCACCTCAGATTTTTCGTCCAGCGCGATATTGATGATGCCCTTGCCGCCGCGCCGCGTCACCCGGTAGTCATGGCTCGAGCTTCGCTTGCCCAGACCATCGTTGCGCACGGTCAGCAAAAGCTGCTCGTGGGCTGCGATCTCGGCGCGGCGTTCCGGATCGAGGCTCGGCACCTCACCCTCGCGCTTGCGCCCAAAATAGCCGTCGCGCTCCTCCGACGTGACGTCGAGATGATCGAGAATCGACATCGAGATCACCCGGTCGCCGGCGGCCAGATCGATCCCGCGCACGCCCTGCGAGCTGCGCCCCTTGAACAGGCGAACATCGTCGGCCACGAAGCGAATGCATTTGCCGCCCCGCGCGGCGAGCATTACATCGTCGTTGGCTGCGCAGATCCGCACGCCCACGATCGAATCTTCGGCGTCCAGCTTCATGGCAATGATGCCGCTCGAGAGCACGTTGGCGAAGTCCGAGCCCCGGTTGCGTCGCACCCGGCCCGAGGCGGTAGCAAACATAAGCTGAAACTCGCCCCAGCTGTCCTGGTCCTCTGGCATTGCCAGCACCGTCGAGATGGTTTCGTTCTCGTCGAGCGGCAGCAGGTTGATGATCGGCTTGCCGCGCGCCTGGGGCTCCGCCTGGGGCAGGCGGTAAACCTTGATTTTGTAGACCTTCCCCTTGCTGGTGAAGAACAGCAGCGGCGCGTGGGTGCTGGCAACGAGCAAACGCGCGACGAAATCCTCCTCGCGGGTGCTCATGCCCGAGCGGCCCTTGCCCCCCCGGCGCTGGGCCCGGTAGGTCGACAGCGGTACGCGCTTAACGTAGCCGCTGTGCGAGATGGTCACGACCATGTCCTCGCGCTGGATCAGGTTCTCGACGTCGTGCTCGAACTCCTGATCCTCGATCGTAGTGCGCCGCTCGTCGGCGAATTCGTTGCGCGCCTCAATCAGCTCTTCGCGCAGCACCTCAAGCAGCCGTTCGTGCGATTGCAGGATGGCGAGATAGAACTTTATCTTTTCGCCGATCTCGCCCAGCTCTTCGGCGATCTTGTTGCGCTCGAGCCCGGTCAGGCGGTGGAGGCGAAGGTCGAGGATCGCCTTGGCCTGGGTTTCCGAAAGCCGGTACTCGCCCTCGCCCGAGATCAGCCGGTCGGGCTCGTCGATCAGCTCGATCAACGGGCGCACGTCCTCGCCCGGCCAGGCGCGCGCCATCAGCGCTTCGCGTGCCGCAACGGGGTCCTTGGCGGCCCGGATCAGCTTGATCACGGCGTCGAGGTTTGCGACCGCGATGGCCAGGCCGACCAAGACATGGGCCCGGTCGCGCACCTTGTGCAGCTCGAATGCGGTGCGCCGGGTGATCACTTCCTCGCGATGCGCGATGAACGCCGCCAGGATCTCTTTGAGGTTGAGCAGCTCCGGGCGGCCTGCGTTAAGCGCCACCATGTTGACCCCGAAGCTGGTCTGCAGCGGGGTGTAGCGGAACAGCTGATTAAGCACCACCTCGGGCATGGCGTCACGCTTGAGCTCGATCACCACCCGTACGCCGTCCCGGTCGGATTCGTCGCGCAACTCCGAGATACCCTCGACGCGCTCCTCCTTCACCACTTCGGCGATGCGCTCGATCATGCGCGACTTGTTGACCTGGAAAGGGATCTCCGTCGCCACGATGGAGTCGCGATCCTTGCCGAATTTCTCGAAATGGGTTCGGCTCCTGATCATCACCGAGCCGCGCCCGGTCTCGAACGCCGAGCGGATTCCGGCGCGCCCGAGAATGATGCCCCCGGTCGGAAAATCCGGACCGGGCATCAGTTCAAGCAAGCCGTCGATTCCAATCGCCGGATCGTCGATCATAGCGATCGTCGCGTCGATCACTTCGCCCAAATTGTGCGGCGGAATATTCGTCGCCATGCCGACGGCAATGCCGCCGGCGCCGTTGACCAGCAAATTAGGTACCTGCGTCGGCAGGACCACGGGCTCATGCACGCTGCCGTCGTAGTTAGGCTGGAAATCGACGGTTTCCTTGTCGATATCGGCGAGCTGCGCGTGCGCGGCCTTGGCCATGCGCACTTCGGTGTAGCGCATCGCGGCAGCCCGGTCGCCGTCCATCGAGCCGAAATTGCCCTGGCCGTCGAGCAAGGGCAGGCGCATGGAAAATTCCTGTGCCATGCGCACCAGCGCGTCGTAGATCGCCGAATCGCCATGGGGGTGGTACTTGCCCATGACATCGCCGACGACCCGGGCCGATTTGCGGTAGGCCTTGTTCCAGTCGCAGCCCCCTTCGTTCATGGCGTGCAGGATGCGCCGATGGACCGGCTTGAGGCCGTCGCGCACGTCGGGCAGTGCGCGCGAGACGATCACGCTCATGGCGTAGTCGAGGTAGGAGACTTTCATCTCCTCCTCGATGGAAATCGAACCAAATACTTCGGGTGTGCTGGGTGGTGGCGTGGTCACGAAATCTCGCTGGTTGGTTAACGTTACGACCCGGGAAAATCCGAGCCCAAAGGCCATCTAGAAGATACCCGGTTTCGCCCCGTGCAACAACGTCGGCGATCTCGTGTCGGCGTCTCGTCCGTCAGATTTTCCACGTCAAAAATAGAAAAAATTCCTTTTTAATTTCAATGACTTAAAAACCTGCTCCCGACCCATGACCCAGCGCGGCCCTCCTACGGCTCGACCGTCTGCACCGGGGCATCCGGGGTCTACGCCAGTCCGTCCGAAAAATCGGTCGAATCGCGTCTCAAGCGGCGGCAAGAGCAAGCTTAGGGACGACCGCCGCGACGCGGCGGTGAGCGTCGGCGATGCTCCCACACAGGAACCGGCGTGCAACCCCTTCGGGGACCTGCGCGGCGCGTAGAGCGGTGAGCGTTTAATCATCGCGGTTTCGCAAGACATTCCGGTAGAGCGCCAGATTGCCGCGGAACGTGCAGTAGTACCAATGGTCCCAGACGTTGCCAGGTCGATCGCCAGAGATCTCGATAGAGTGATTTTCCGCCACCCATTTCTGCAACTCAGGATCGTCAATCTGCAGGTCCATCCAGCGGGCGGGACGGGTTTTAGCCTCAAGACCGTTATGGCCGATCACCTGGGAATTGCCGAAGAACCGGGGCCCGCAATTCTCGGCCAGAACATCGAGCACATCATTTTTGTAGCTCACAAAATCATACACCGTGGGCCCGCTGTCCGCCCCGAGGCTCAGGGCTTCGAGCCGTTGACACAACAGCTGGGCCTCGAAGACGTACTCGGAACCGCCCAGAATGACGGCCCGGTCGATTCGCTCGATGATCTCCGGTTGATGCTTGGCCGCGAAGGCCGGGCGCGGATAACGAGCCGGGCGCCCAGGCTGTGGGTCACGATGTCGATCCGGCGATTCAACAGACGCCGCGCGACCTCGTTGAGCACCTGAACAAAGGGCCAGGCTGAGCGTTCAGAAAATTCGTAGGCCCGAGCATAGAAATTCTGGCCATATTCGAGCAACGACTAAGCAAATCCGGGCTGGCTGTGCCAACCGAACGCCACTGCGAGCCCTGTTCTGCCCGTGGAATCCTCAGGGCCGAATCCGAGATGCAAGGGCCAGCTCGTCGTGTGCTCCTTCTGCTCCTCGGCTTCGCTGCGACCTTGGAAATGACAGACCCCCGAATGGGGATTATCGGATGCCGCGGGAACGGGAGTTGCCGCCTGCTTTGAATCGAACAGGAAGCGGTGAGCCATGACGACGACCGGTTGATCGTCGCCAAGTTAATCCGCCGCAGTTTCGAGCGCGTGCCCCGGGTAGCTGGCGAGCGGCGAATCGCTCGATTTGAAAGCGGGAGGCACGAAGCTCCCCAACAAGCCGGTCTGTCGGGCCGGGTCAAAATCTTCTGATACCCAATTGCCCTTGCCGTCAGGCGCAAACAGGTCTTCTTTCAGGCACGAAAAGCGAATGATCGACACGACCGTCGCTCCTGTTGTCTCGCGCGCAGCGCTCCCCGTCCCGCCGCCCCTGATTTAGAACGGAATCTCGTCGTCAAGCTCGCTGCCACCACCCGAGGGTCCGCCCGATGGACCGCTGCCTCCACCGCCGGATGGGCCACCCGATTCGCCGCCTCCTCCACCGCCGCCGCCATAACCACCGCCATCACCGCGGCCTTCGCTCCTGCCGTCAAGCATAGTCAACTCGCCCCGGTAGCGTTGCAGCACGGTCTCGGTGGTGTACTTCTCCACTCCGCTCTGGTCGGTCCATTTTCGGGTCTGCAGCTGGCCCTCAAGATAGATTTTCGAGCCTTTTGATAGATACTTCTGGGCGATCTCGCCGAGCCGCTCGTTGAAAATCACTACGCGGTGCCACTCGGTCTTTTCTTTGCGTTCGCCGGACGCCTTGTCTTTCCAGCTTTCGGAAGTTGCGACGGAGAGGTGAACGATCGCTGTGCCGTCCTGAGTATGCCGGGTCTCGGGATCGCGCCCCAGATTGCCGATCAAGATCACCTTATTCACACTACCCGCCATCGCGCATCTCCCTCCGGTCCAATTGTTGCCCGATACTACGCGCAAGCGCCGGGTCGGCGCAATCGCACGACCGATGCGAAATCTGATTTGTTGCGATCAGCCCGATTTTGCGAGCCCGCTACTGCCCGCGTCAGGCCGAGACCGCGACTGCGGGCCGCCCCACTGCGGCGTAAGCCTTCGTGGCGACTGAACGCCATTTAGCCTTGCCTTCTAAAGCTAAACGGAAAATCAATCACCGCCGTCCAAACAGGGCCTGGCCGACAATCGCGGCCAGTACCACGCCGCCACCCGCGAGGGTGAGATCGCGCGGCACCTCGCCCAGACCAGCCCAGACCCATACCGGAGCGAGAACGATCTCGATCAGGGCAAAGAAAATCAGCTCCGCGGCCGGCAGGTGGCGTGAGCCCGCGGTGAAGAAGATCAACCCGACCCCGATCAGGCCGGCGCCCATCAGGCAACTCAGCCAGATGTCCTGACCCGTGACCGCGAATCCATCGGCGAAGATCGCCGCCACGCCGGCGGCGAGAAAGCCACCCAGACAAAGTGCGGGCAGCATGTCCTGCCTCCGGCCGCGGCGCAGGAACACCACGTAGGCGGCGTAGCCCAGCATGGTCATGACCGCCAGCAGGTTGCCCAGCAGGAAGCCCGCCCCAATCCCATCGCCGACCATGATGCCGATCCCGGCGACGACGACGATCATGGCCACGATCACCGCAAGGCTTACCCGCTCGCCCATGATCAGCCAGGCGAGCCCGGCCGCCGCGAAGGGCGCGCCCGCCAGGATGAACATAGCGTTTGCGACGGTCGTTTCCGTCACGGAGAAGACCAGGCCGGTGATCGACACGGCGACGAACAAGGCGGCCAGCAGCCCGTTCAAGCCGATCCGGCGGAACTGGTCGAGCGTGCCTCCGCGGTAGCGGAAAATCAGGTAGAGCAGAATGAATGCGCCCAGCGAGCCCGCGCGCATCGTGACGATCTGCCACGGCCCCGCAATTTCGATGTAGCGGAGCAAAAGCGCCGTCAGGCTCCACAACACGCCAGCGCTCATCACCAGAAAAATCCCCCGCTGGTAATGCGGGTCCCGGAAATTGGCGTCGACCGCCCCCTCGCCGTGGTTCGAATTCATTGTCCTGGGGTGTTCCTGATTCTTATCGTTATCGTTTTATTTCAGGCCGTTGTGCCGAATTCTCCCTACCCTGCCGTCGGTTTCAACGCAATCGATCCGTTTCATGGCTCCGAAACCCGCTCACAGATTGGCCGACACGCGGCAGCACAGTTTCCCTCGAGCGGTCCCGCTGCGCGGCGACCCCCGAACACCCATTCGGAGTCGCAATTTTCCGCGCAAAGTCGCATATAGTCATAGGTTGCGCCTGACAGCCCTGAAGCAGACCCCATGACGCCTCAATGAACCCCAAGATTACCATTCTCGGCGCCCGCGAGCATAACCTCAAAGGCTTCGATCTTGTCCTTCCGCGCGACAGCCTAACCGTGATCACGGGCCTGTCCGGCTCTGGCAAATCGTCGCTCGCGTTCGATACCATCTACGCCGAGGGCCAGCGCCGCTACGTCGAAAGCCTCTCCGCCTACGCCCGCCAGTTTCTCCAGCTCATGGACAAGCCCGACGTCGAATCCATCGAAGGGCTGTCTCCGGCGATTTCTATCGAGCAGAAGACAACCTCGAAAAACCCCCGCTCCACCGTCGGCACGGTCACCGAAATCTACGACTACCTGCGCTTGCTGTTCGCCCGGGTCGGAGTGCCCTACTCGCCCGCGACCGGCCTACCGATCGAGAGCCAGACCGTCTCGCAAATGGTCGACCGGATCATCGCCATGCCCGAAGGCGCCCGGCTCTATCTGCTCGCTCCGGTCGTGCGTGGGCGCAAGGGCGAATACAAGAAAGACCTCCAGCTTCTGATGAAGAAGGGCTTCACCCGGGTCAAGGTCGACGGCGAGATCCACGAGATCGACGAAGTTCCCGCGCTCAACAAGAAGAAAAAACACGACATCGAGGTCGTCGTCGACCGCCTGGTCGTGTCCGCCGATCTGGGCAACCGGGTTGCCGATTCCGTCGAGACCGCACTCGGCCTGTCCGACGGCCTGGTCATCGCGGAAAACGCCGACTCGGGCGAACAGACTCTGTTTTCGGCCAAGTTCGCCTGCCCCGTCTCGGGCTTTACCATCGACGAGATCGAGCCCCGCCTGTTTTCTTTCAACAACCCGTTCGGCGCCTGCCCGACCTGCGATGGGCTCGGCGTGCAGATGTATTTCGATCCCGAGCTGGTCGTACCCGACGGCCGGCTCAGCTTGCGCGAGAGCGCCATCGCGCCGTGGTCGGGAAGCTCGACCCAGTATTACGCGCAGACCCTCAATTCGCTGGCCCGTTCCTTCAAGTTCTCGACCAACACGCCGTGGCACGATCTGCCCGAGCAGCACCGCGAAATCGTGCTGTTCGGCACCGGCGAGAAGCCCGTCATCTTCACCTACGACGACGGCCTGCGCAGCTATGAGACGACCAAGCCGTTCGAGGGCGTGATCCCGAACATCGAACGCCGCCACACCGAATCCGATAGCTCGTGGCTGCGCGAAGAACTCGCGCGCTATCAAAGCAGCGCGCCCTGCGAGGTCTGCGGCGGCCACCGTCTCAAGCCCGAGGCCCTCGCCGTGAAGATCGCGGGGCTGCATATAGGCGAGGTCGTGGCATTTTCCATCGACCGCGCGGCGCAGTGGTTCGCCGACCTCGACGAGCAGCTCACGCCCAAGCAACGCGAGATCGCCATCCGCATCCACAAGGAAATCAAGGAACGGCTGGGCTTCCTGGTCAACGTCGGGCTCGAATACCTCACGCTTTCGCGCAATTCGGGCACCCTCTCAGGCGGCGAGAGCCAGCGCATCCGGCTCGCCTCCCAGATCGGCTCGCGCCTGACCGGCGTGCTCTACGTCCTCGACGAACCCTCCATCGGCCTCCACCAGCGCGACAACGGCCGCCTGCTCGAAACCCTGAAAGACCTGCGCGACCTCGGCAATACGGTGATCGTCGTCGAACACGATGAAGAGGCGATGCTGGCCGCCGAGCACATCGTCGACATGGGACCGGGCGCCGGCATCCATGGCGGCGAGGTCGTCGCCGAGGGCACGCCCGCGCAAGTCATGGCCAATCCCGCAAGCCTCACCGGGCGCTATCTTACGGGCGTCGAGCAGATCCCCATCCCGGCGACCCGCCGCCCCGGGCACAAGGGCCAGCAGATCGCGGTCAAGGGCGCGCGAGCCAACAACCTCTGCGCGATCGACGTCACCCTGCCGCTCGGCACCTTTACCTGCGTTACCGGGGTTTCGGGCGGCGGCAAGTCGACCCTCGTGATCGACACCCTGTACAAGACCGTCGCCAAGCGTCTGAACAACGCGCGGGTCCATCCCGGCGCCCACGACGCCATCGAGGGGCTTGAATTTCTCGACAAGGTGGTCGATATCGACCAGTCGCCCATCGGGCGCACGCCGCGCTCCAACCCGGCGACCTATACCGGCGCGTTCGCGCCGGTCCGCGACTGGTTCGCCGGCCTGCCCGACGCCAAGGCGCGGGGCTACAAGCCCGGACGCTTTTCGTTCAACATCAAGGGCGGGCGCTGCGAGGCCTGCAAGGGCGACGGGCTGATCAAGATCGAGATGCATTTCCTGCCCGACATCTACGTCCAGTGCGACGTCTGCCGCGGCCGGCGCTACAACCGCGAGACCCTTGACATCCTCTATCGCGGCCAGTCCATCGCCGACGTGCTTGAGATGACCGTCGACGAAGGCGCCGAGTTCTTCAAGGCGGTGCCCGCGATCCGCGACAAGCTCACGACCCTGCAGCGGGTCGGGCTGGGCTATATCCATGTCGGCCAGTCGGCCACCACCCTCTCGGGCGGCGAGGCGCAGCGGGTCAAGCTCGCCAAGGAGCTCTCGCGCCGGGCCACTGGCAAGACCCTCTACATCCTCGACGAACCGACCACCGGCCTGCACTACCACGACGTGCGCAAGCTGCTCGACGTGCTCCACGCCCTGGTCGAGCAAGGCAACACCGTGGTCGTCATCGAGCACAACCTCGAAGTCGTCAAGACCGCCGACTGGGTCGTCGATCTCGGCCCCGAGGGCGGCGACAAGGGCGGCCGCGTCGTAGCTCTGGGAACCCCCGAGGCGGTCGCTAAGGTAAAAGAGAGCTTCACCGGCCAATACCTCGCCGGCTATTTCTCCCGGGGCAAAAAGAAAAAACTCAAGAAGGCGGGTTGAGCGCGGCCATGCCCCGATCCCCCAGCAACCCCGCGCCCACTGTCGTCCACGTCATCGGCGGCGGCCTGGCCGGCTGCGAAGCCGCCTGGCAGTTGGCCCGCGCGAACCTGCATGTGGTGCTCCACGAGATGCGCCCCGAACGGGAGACCGAGGCCCACGTCACCGATACCCTGGCCGAGCTGGTCTGCTCGAACTCGTTCCGTTCCGACGACGCCGAGAACAACGCCGTCGGCCTGCTTCACGAAGAGATGCGCCGGGCCGGCTCGCTCATCCTGCGCGCCGCGGACAAGCACCAGGTGCCCGCGGGCGGGGCGCTGGCGGTCGACCGCGAGGGCTTCGCCGCGGCCGTGCAGGCCGCCATCGAAGCCGAGCCCCAGATCATCGTCATGCGCGAGGAGGTGTCCTCCCTGCCGCCGCCCAGCATCGGCCCCGCGATCGTCGCCACCGGGCCACTCACCTCGCCCGATTTTGCCGAGGCAATCCGCGATCTGACCGGCGAGGACGGGCTTGCTTTCTTCGATGCCATCGCGCCAATCGTTCACAAGGGCAGCATCGATCTCGAGACCGCCTGGTTCCAGTCGCGCTACGACAAGGAAGGCCCCGGCGGCGATAAGGCGGCCTACATCAACTGTCCTCTTACGAAGGAGCAGTACGACGGTTTCATCGCCGCCCTGCTCGCTGCCGAGAAGACCGAGTTCAAGGAATGGGAGGGCACGCCCTATTTCGACGGCTGCCTGCCCATCGAGGTGATGGCCGAGCGCGGCCCCGAAACGCTGCGCTTCGGGCCCATGAAACCGGTTGGCCTGACCAACCCCCGCGCGCCCCAAGTAAAGGCTCACGCCATCGTCCAGCTCCGCCAGGACAATGCGCTGGGCACGATCTACAACATGGTGGGCTTCCAGACCAAGCTCACCCATGGCGAACAGACCCGTATCTTCCGCACCATCCCCGGCCTCGAAAATGCGAAATTTGCGCGGCTCGGTGGCATCCACCGCAACGCCTTTCTGAACTCACCCCGCCTGCTCGATGCAGGCCTTCGTCTGAAAGCCGCGCCCCACATCCGCTTCGCCGGCCAGATCACTGGCGTCGAGGGCTATGTGGAAAGCGCCGCCATCGGTTTGCTCGCGGGCCGTTTTACCGCCGCCGAGCTGGCCGGCGATGACGCCGCCGCTCCACCCGGTACCACCGCGTTGGGCGCGCTGCTGGGCCACATTACGGGCGGCGGCGATGCGAAGACCTTCCAGCCCATGAACGTCAATTTCGGCCTCTTCCCGCCGCTGGCCGAGCCGGTCAAGAAGAAGGAGCGCAAACCCGCGATGATCGCCCGTGCGCGCGCCGATCTCGCCCGCTGGCTCGAATCCCCGGTCCCTGCCGTTGCCGAGTAGCCGGTGCCTTCCGGTCCCGTTGATTCGGGAGCCCAAATCAGCCATCTTGCGGGTTCAACTTTCGACCGGATGCGTCCCCCCACCATCGGCGGATCGCTAAAGGCCACGACCGTGGCGTGGCCCGCTACGTCTGCTGCCGTGAGCGACGAGGATTTGATCGACCGATGTCCACGCCATTCACCGAACTCCCCGAAGCCGACCAATTGGCCCGCCTCCATGGGCTGGCCACCGCAGCACTCGCCCGCTACGGGCTGGCCGCTGATTGCCCGGTGACCCTGGTCAACAATTCGGAGAACGCGACCTATGCGGTCGACCTGCCCGAGACCGGCGAGCGCTGCTTCCTGCGGATCCACCGCACCCATTACCATTCGGATTACGGCATCCGCTCCGAGCTGTTGTGGATGAACGCGCTGCGCGAGGCCACCGGCTTGGTCACGCCCGAGGCAATTCCAGGGCTCGACGGCGACGAACTGCAGATCGTCGAGACGCCCGAGATGGGCGAGGCACGCCGCGTCGTGCTATTCAAGGAAGTCCGGGGTGTCCACCCAAGCGAGGTCGATATTGCCGGCCCGTTCCGGCGTCTCGGCGCAATCGCGGCCGCGTTTCACGACCACGTCATGACCTGGCCGCGGCCTGGCTGGTTCGAGCGGCTGACCTGGAATTTCGAGACCACCGTTGGCGACACGCCCAACTGGGGCCGCTGGCAGGACGCTCCCGGGGTCACGCCCGCCCATCACGATGTCCTCGTGCGCGCCGTCGAGCTCGCGCGCGAGAAGCTCGAGGCCTTCGGCAAGGCGCCCGAACGCTACAACCTGACCCACGCGGATCTGCGCATCGACAACTTCCTGGTCGAGGACGGCGAGCCGCGCATCCTCGATTTCGACGACAGCGGTTTTTCCTGGCTGCTCTACGATGCCGCCACGGCCGTCTCGTTCATGGAAGAGCAACCCGATCTTGAAACCCTGCTCACCAACTGGGTTGAGGGCTACCGCGAGGTCCGCGAGTTGCCCGTCGAGGATGTCCGGATGATCCCGACCTTTGTCCAGCTCCGACGCATCATGATCATGGGCTGGATCGCCTCGCACCCTAAGACCGACCTCGCGCGCGACACGGGCGGGCCCTACACGGAAGGTTCCGTCCGCCTCGCCCAGGCCTATCTCGACGGGCGCTTCCTCACCGGCCTAGACTAGGGCCGGGCTCCAGCCCCTGAAAGACACGTCATGAAACCGTTCGCCTCCCTAACTCCTCACGGCAAATTGGTCCGCGTGCGCGCGCTCGCCGAGGCAGCACTGGCCCGCTACAGCCTACCCGCAGCCACGAAGCTGACTATGGTCAACCACACGGAGAACGTCACCTACGCGGTGGACCCCCCGGGGGCGGCGCGGCTCTTCATGCGGGTCCATCGCACCGGCTACCACACGGCCCGCGCCGTGGAATCCGAGCTCGCTTGGGCGCGCGCGGTGCGCGAAGACCTAGGCATCGTCACGCCCAAGGCGATCCCGGGCGCCGACGGCGCACTGGTCCAGATCGTCGATTATTCCGGCATCGACGAGGCGCGCCGCGTGGTGCTGTTCCACAAGGTCGAGGGCCGGCGCGTCAGCGAAGAGCGCGACATGATCGCGCCCTTCCGCCGCCTCGGCGCGACGGCGGCGCGGCTCCACGCCCACACGCTCACCTGGCAGCCGCCGCCCTGGTTCGAGCGTTTTTCGTGGGATTTCGAACACACCCTGGGGGCGACGCCCCACTGGGGGCCCTATGCCGAAGCGCCCGGGCTCAGCGCGGCCGATCTCGAGCTCCTCGCCCGGGTCGTCGAGTGCATCCGCACCCGCCTCGAAGCCTACGGCAAGGCGCCCAAGCGTTTCGGGCTAGTCCACACGGACCTCCGGCTCGACAACTTCCTGGTCAAGGGCACCGAGACCCGCGTGCTCGACTTCGACGATTGTGGTTTCGCCTGGCACCTGCACGATTTTGGCGCGGCGGTGACCATGCTCGAAGACCGCCCCGACATGCCCGCCCTCGCCCAGGCCTGGCTCGACGGCTACCGCACCGTGGGCAGCCTCGATCGCACGGACCTCGACATGGTCGCGAGCTTCGTTATGTCCCGGCGTCTCGCGGCCGCCGGCTGGATCGCGAGCCACTCTGATTCCCCGCTTTCGCAAGCCCTCGGCGTGCCCTATTCTCAAACCACGGTACGCCTCGCCCGCGATTATCTCGCCGACCGCTACCTCGCCGATTTGAAGTAGAGAACAGCCGGTGCACCGCAGTAAACCAGTTTCCCCAAGCGCGCGCCGGCCGCGGTCACGGCCAGTCAGTAATTCTTGGCGGGCCGGGGTTGGCCGAGGGCGGCCAGCCTCGACAAAATGTTTTGGCGCTAGCCTGCGCCGCGCTTGAGCGCGATAAAACCATCTGCGTGGCGACTGAGTGCTGCCCAGTATTGAGCATCAAAGCCCGGGAGGAACTATTTTAGATGACCGCAGCACCCGCCACTCCGGCCTACGCCGCGCCCTTCGCGCTGCGCTTCGGGCTGATCATGCTGATGGGTCTGATATCCATGATCTGGTTCGTGCTCAACCGCATCGCGGCCGAGGGCGGCGTGCCCTTCATGGGCGTCGCCTTCGCGCAGTGCGCCGGCGGCGCGGCGTTCATGGCCGCTCTCCTGCTCATCCGGCGCAAGCGCGTCCCCCTGAGCCGCGATCACCTGATCATGTACGCCATCTGCGGCTTCCTCGGCGCCGCGGTGCCCTATACCTCGGTTGCCTTCGCCTCGCCGCGCCTGCCCGTTGGCGTACTCAGCATGGGGCTCGCGATCGAGCCGGCGCTGACTTACCTGGTCGCACTCCCCCTGCTGCTCGAAAAATTCCGCACCGTCCGCTTTTTCGGAATCCTCGTCGGAATCGCAGGCCTGATGCTGATCCTTCTGCCCCAAGCCGCGCTGCCCTCACCCGACATGGTGCCCTGGGTCATCCTCGGGCTGTGCGCGCCGATCGGCTGGGCGACGTGGAACAACTATATCGTCGTCGCCCGGGCACGCGATACGGATTCGAATGCCATCGTCTTCGGCATGCTGGTGTGTGCCGCCGTCATGTTGTTGCCCCCCACCGCCGCCACGGGCGCGCTGTGGTGGTTTAACGGGCCGGGCGGTGACGTCTGGTGGGCCGTCGTCGCGCTGACCATCCTGAATTCCGCCGGCTGGGTCCTCGGCTTCGAGACGGTCAAACTCACCGGGCCGGTGTTCTATTCCACCTGGGCCTTCTTCGCCGTGCCCCTCACCATGCTCGCGGGCATCGTGATCTTCGCCGAGAGCCATAGCTTGTGGATCTGGAGCGCGCTCGTCCTCCTCCTGATCAGCCTCTACCTCGTCAACCTGACCATGGCCTCCGCCAGGCGCCGGACGGAGAGCTCGTGACCCAGGCCCTCGTCGGCCCGGCCTACACCGCCCCCTTCGCCGCACGCTTCGGGCTCATCCTGGCGGTCGCCGCACTCACCGCCTCGTGGTACGTCTTCAACCGGGTCGCGACCGAGGGCGGCATTCCCTATCTGGGCGTCGTCTTCTGGCAATGCTGCGGCAGCGCGCTCATCCTCGGTGTGGCGCTGTTGATCCGCCGCCAGCGCATCCCGCTCCACCGCCGCCATCTCGCCTTCTACACCGTCTCGGGGCTGCTCGGCGCGGTCATTCCCTTCATCGGCGTCGCGCTGGCCGCGCCCGAGGTGCCCGTAGGCGTGCTCAGCATAGGCCTCACCCTCGAGCCGGGGGTGACCTATCTGATTGCTCTTCCCCTGCTGCTCGAACGGTTTCGTACCATCCGCTTCGCCGGCATTCTGCTCGGCATCGCGGGCCTCATGCTGGTCCTGCTGCCCGAAGCCGCCCTGCCCTCGCGCGCCATGGTGCCCTGGGTCCTGGTCGGGCTGGCGTTGCCCATCGGCCAGGCGCTTTGGAACAACTATGTCGGCTTCGCGCGCCCGCCCGACGTCGGCTCGCACGTTCTCGCCTTCGGCCTGGTCGCGGCGGCGACGCTGATGCTGCTGATACCGGCGATTACGACCGGCGCCATCTGGTGGTTTGACGGCCCGGGCCCGAATTCCGACCTGTGGTGGCCGCTCGTCGCTCTCGCGGTGGCCAACTGCGGCTGGGTCGTCGGGTTCGAAGCGGTTCGCCTCGCGGGGCCCGTGTTCTTCTCGATGTATGCCCTGATCGGCACGCCCCTGACCATCGCCGTCGGCATGGTCGCCTTTGGCGAGCGTCACTCGGCGTGGGTCTGGAGCGCGCTCATCCTCCTGCTCGCCAGCCTCTACTTGGTCAACATGACCATGTCGTCAGCACGGCGGCGGACATGAGCCCGCAAGTGTAGGCCGACGTTTATGCGCCGCACCCGCGTAGGCGTAGACCCGTCGGGTCCGCTGCCGTGAGCGACAAAAAAACACGGCGACAGACTCCACTTCCCGTAAAATAAGGCCATGCCGCAACCTGACCGAACCTTGGCCCCATGACCGCTGCGCTCGCGCCGCTCAGCGTCCGGCTGCGCCTGCTCGTGGTCATCGCGGCGTCCGCGACCGCCTATTTTTCCCTGCTCCGGGTCACCACGGAAGCGGGTGTGCCGCCTTTCGGGTTCGTCTTCTGGCACTGCATCGCGAGCGCGCTTCTCCTGGTGCCGATCATGATCGCCCGCCGCACCCCGCTGCGGCTCGGCCGCGCCGAGCTGAAATTCTGCACGGTCTCCGCCGCGCTCGGCCTGGCTCTACCGTTTATCGCGCTGGTCCTGGCCTCGCCGCGCATTCCCGTCGGCATCGTCGGCATGGTCGTGACCATCGAGCCCGCGATCACCTACCTCATCGCCCTGCTGCTCGTCATCGAGCGATTCCGCTGGCTCCGCGTCGGCGGCGTGTTGCTGGGCGTTGGCGGGTTGCTGCTGATCGTGCTCCCCGAGGCCAGCCTGCCCAGCCCGGATATGGTGCCTTGGGTCCTGGTCGCCTTCGCCATGCCGCTCTGCTGGGCGGGTTGGAGCAACTGGATGTCGATTGCCATGCCCCCTGCGATGGGCGGGGTCGCCGCCACCTTCGGCCTGATGGTGATCGCCGCTCTGATGCTGCTCCCCGTCGCGGCGGCGACCGGTCAGCTCTGGTGGTTCGACGGGCCAAGCGGCGGGATGTGGTGGGTGCTGCCCATCTTCGCCGCAATCAACGCCGTGCTCTGGACTGCCGAGTTCGAATCCGTTCGAGTCTCGGGGCCAGTATTCTATTCGCTCTGGGCCTTCATCGGCACGCCCATGGCGATCGCCTCGGGCATGCTGTTCTTCAACGAAAGCCCTTCGTTGTGGATCTGGAGTGCGCTAGTGGTGCTGTTCGCCAGCCTGTGGCTAGTCAACCACACCATGGACGCGGTCAAAATGCTCGGATGAAGGCAGAGCGGCCCTGGAGGAAAGAAGGTCAACGCCGCCTTGAATGGAACTCAAAATCGCACTCACTATTCATACCAATAGGGCGCTTTTTTGTAATTATCCCAGACACTAATGTCATGCGGGTAGAAGCGCTCGGCACCAGCGGCCCTCAGTATTTGAAGCCACTTCAATGATTCAATTGATTTAACCGGATCGAGGTGAATGCCCGTAGCGAGCATCTCATCCAAGTTCCTTTGCGTATAAGCGGCATCTCCTACAAACACCATCACCGTGAGGCGAATTACCTCGGGCGTGCTGTTGAAATATCTAAAAGGATCCTTCGTCCGCCGAGGCTAAGGGCTGACCGCAAAGGCCTCAAGGCGATTTAATTTGATACCGCCTTCTGTTGTTATCTGCACCCAAAATCAAGATGTGCGTTTCGGAGCACGGTCCTACCCCATTAGCGAAAATTAAGCGGCGTCTATATGCCTTACTGTTATCTCAGTGACGACAGTCATCAATCCTCCTAGTCCGCACGCGACCGGCAAAGCCGCTCTATCCCATGCGCTTGATACGCCCGGACCGCGGGCTCTTCCCGGGTTCCGCTTCGTTCACAATGTCGGTTGCAGCCATCGTGTTGGAAGCTTTGCCTTCCAAGAGCATGCGCGGATCGTTGTACTCGTACCAGCCTAGCATGGGCGGGTGCAGGTTGTAGCCGATCAGGCGCTGCAATTTTTGCGAAAGATGCTTCGCAACCCTTGGTGGACAAGCAAGGTACTGATTTTCTTCCTGACGCAACCAGCCCAACGAATAGCCCAGGATAATGCCGGTGCGGTAATCGTCGGTGAAGTTCTCCGCTCCCCCATGATACATCGATCCCATATAGAAGATTGCCGAGCCCTTGGGCATCACGGCCTGAATAACCTCGCCTCGCTTGGGTGCCCGCCTGTCATCCCACTTGTGACTACCCGGAACCACCTGGGTGGCCCCGTTTTCCTCGGTCATGTCGGTCCCGGCCCAAATCGTCGTAATCACAGTTTCCGGGCCCGGATGTCTGAAGGGGTAGAGCGAGTCGTCCCGGTGCAGCACCTGGAGCGATTCGCCCTCACTGATCGAAACGGCCGTCGTGGTCGCGAGCCTGTAGTTGTGGCAATGATCGAGCAGCATTTTGTCGATCACCCCGAGAACGAGGGGATGGACGGCCATTTTTTCACCCAGTGTCTTTGATTTCGTAGCCAGGCCCGAAGCCCTCTTGGTGCGCAAGCCGACAAACTCGCCCCGGCCGTAGGGTGTCTTATCCAGATAGGGCTGAAGCTCGCCCATCACCTGGTCCATGACCTTGTTCGAGACCAAGTTACGCACGATGCAGCAGCCGTGGCGCCGAAGCGCCCGAACGACCTTATCGACGCTTGCATCCTTTTTTGTCGAAATAGGTCATCTTCGGCGCGCCGCGCTCACCCGGTGACGCGTATTTTGCTCGTCGCTTCGGGGCGACGTGGCCATCGCTGGCTTTTGAGTTCGTTTGTGCGACAGCGGCCATCGAGAGCCTCCAAATTCGTACTAACCGACATTCCCCAGATAGCCTCCAGGCTCGCGGAGATCGTGCCACCGTGCCACCGTCGAGGGAACGGGGTCCTCTTTTCGTAAGCCACCCCCAGCGCCTCGGCCCGCGCCCCGAACGCGGCCTCGCCCAGCGTCTCGTGGGCGATCAGCGGGTCGTGGGGGGCGAACGCCTCGGCGATAATTTCTTGCGCCGTCTCCAGCAGGTCGAACGCCTCGAGCGTCTGGCGAAAGATCACCAGCCCGCTCGCAAACAGCCGCGCGGCGTGTGCCGCCTCGTCGAGCGGCCCGGATTCCTCGAAAACCTCGCTCATTTCAGCGCGGCGCCAGACTCCATGAGGTCTAGACCCCATCCGTTTCTATCGCGTCGACCCGATCCGCGTAGAAGGCGAGATGGCCCGCGATCGCGGCCGCCGCATCGAGCGGCAGCTCGTAGCTCCACACCGCGTTCTCCACGACCCGCTCGCCCACGCTCAGTGAATAATAGCTGGCGTCGCCCTTGAACGGGCAGTGGGAGGAATGCTCCGTGGGCGAGAAGTACGCCATCGCCGCATCCTCGCGCGGAATGTAGAGCACGGTCGGAATGGCCCCTTCTTTGAACGCAAGGGCCCGCATCGTGTCCGCCACCACCTCGCCGCCAAAGCGCACCCGCACCCGGCCTGCTTGGGTGCAAACGTTGATCGCGTGCGCTGAATTATCGGTCATAGCGCCAACCTAACCCGCCGCCTTGCCCGTCGAGATACCCAGTCGCGTTCTCAGGAACGCCGCTGCCTCGGCGATAGATTCTCCCCCCTCCGGCAGCTTAGGATAGATCTCGAACCAGTGCCACATGCCCTCCCACAGGGTGAGCTGCACGTCCACGCCCGCGCGCTTCATGGCGCGCTGGGTTCGGGCGCAATTGCTCAGGAACAAATCCCGCGTCCCGCAGGAAATCAGCACCGGGGGAAAGCCGGGTCCAAAATCGCCGTAGACCGGCGAGATCAGCGGATCGGTCAAGTCGTGGCCCGCCGCGTAGGCCTCCGCCGAGGCCCGCAGATTGATCTCGTAGTGGTTGTCCGGGTCCTTGCCCTCCAGCGTTTCATAGCTGTCGCCCGTCTTGGACAAATCCGCCCAGGGCGAAAACAACACCGCGCCCGCAGGCAACGCGAGGCCCGCATCGCGCGTCGCCAAAATCGTCGCCATGGCGAGTGCGCCGCCCGCGGAATCGCCGAACACCACGACATTCGCCGGATCGAACCGTTCAAGCAGCGCGCCATAGACCGCAACGCAATCCTCCACCGCCGCCGGATAGGGATGCTCGGGGGCCAGCCGATAATCGACGGCGCAGACCTTGAGGCCCAACCGCCGCGCCATGGGTTCGGCGAAGTACAACCCGTCGTCCGGATACCCAAAGGTATAGCCGCCGCCGTGGCAGTGCAGCGCTATCCGTTCGTCATTGGCCGCGTCGTAATCCTGGGGCGTCACCATGAACACGGGCACGCCGCCCACCGTCTCGGATTCGACCGTCGTGCCGCAGGCCTCGCGCGTCGCGGTTGAGGCGGGCACGTTCAGCTCCCCGATTTCCCCGCGGATCGCCTGCCACTCCGCAAGGCTTACCGGCTCTATGGTAACGGGCGTCGCGGTGCGCAAATACTCCGCTGCCCAATCGCTCATGGTCGTTCGGGTCATCTCGTCCGCCTCCTACAGGGTCGCGCCGGGCGTCTCCAGCGAATATTCCGTCAGCTCCCGGGTCAGGTAGTCGAACTCGTCGTCCACGGAATCCGTGCTGTAGATCAGCGCGAGGCCTTCCGCGTCGATCACCCCGAAGCGCACCAGCGCGTCGAGCGTACCGAAGCCGCCGGAAAAAGGCACCGCCGCCTTGGCGAGATGGACGAAACAAAATTTGCGCATGAAAAAGTAATGGAAGTGAACCTGTAGCTCGCAGGTGATGTAGGGGTTGTCAGATTGCTCCTTCGGAATCGAGATCGTCAGCCCCACGTTCAGCCCCTTGGCTTCCGACGCGCCCCGGTTCACCGCCTCCATGATCCCCGGCCCCCCGCCCGTGCAGACCACGAAGCGCCGCTCGCCCCCGTCGAGCGCCTTCGACCATTCGGTCAAACGGAACGCCAGC